>Ga0209125_1001391_pt1 | contig 22923 bp, 16 predicted proteins | sample BarGraIncub1131A_FD_184503 | JGI IMG/M metagenome (GOLD analysis project Ga0209125, IMG submission 184503) | Arctic peat soil microbial communities from Barrow, Alaska - Barrow Graham LP Incubations 11-31A (SPAdes) (version 2) | ecosystem: Environmental > Terrestrial > Soil > Wetlands > Peat... | reverse complement strand
AAATATCTATAAACTTATTGGCATTGATATTGGAATTTATAAATTCTTGGCTTTGTATAAAATTATATACTAGCTGTGAAGCTGTAATTTTTTTATATGCTAAATCGTTAACAAATCCATTTAAACCGACTTCGTCTGGTGTTCGACTAAGACATAAATCATAAAATCTAATAACAAAATAAACCAAATCCGGTCTAGTATCAATTGGATTTACCAAGTTAATGGAGCCTAGTGATACGCCATAGTTCTTATATGTATCAATAAATTCCTGTGATCCAATAAAATTAGATAGAATTGCTCTCCTACTATACCCATTTCTCATTTTACTTGTCCAATCCGAAAAACCAGTACTATCAGGCTCTCTATTAAACAAAGTTTCGAACAATTTTGTAATATATGCTTCATTACTTACATTTGAATTTTTAAATTCATCACTGAAAATAAATCTTTCTGACATTTGTGCAATTGTCATACTTTTTTGCACTAAAGAGGAAACATAATCGTTTAATCCAGTACTGTCAGGATCTCTTCCTAAGAAGTTCCTATAAAACCTAGCTACTACTAAATCAAATTGTGGATTTTTATCTACCACACTTGTCAATTCTATACTTCCAGCATTCAAATTGTAAGTTTTGCAATAATCTCTAAATTCAATAGAATTAACCATACTCGACAAAACGCCTGTTCTTGAAAAGCCACTATTAAGTAAATCAAACCATCCTTTATAACCAATTGGATCAGGGTCTCTACCTAACATACTTTTATAAGCAATATTAATATACTGGCTATTACTTGTGTTTCTGCTTTTAAACTCAGTTGAATCAGATAAGCCTTGAAAAAACTCCCCACCTGAAATTTTACCCGAAGATAATAAATTTTCCCAGCCTAATAATCCGGTAGGGTCTGGTGTTCGATTAAGCCATGTCGAGTAAGCATTGGAAACAAATCCACTTACTGGAGTCGTTGCTTTTACTTTTACACAGTTTAAAAAATTATAAAAAACAATACTTAATAAAAATAAAATTAACACTCTATAAACACTCTTCTTATAAATAATACCATCCCCATTATTTTTAAAGTTTTTCTATTAGTATTTTTATAACTATAAACTTAACTATAAACTTAACTATAAACTTAACTATAAACTTGTATTAATAAATATTCTACATTAAATATAAACATTTTTAATTTCCGTATTCCATGATAGTATTCTTGTATGCAAGTGGAATTCCAATATCATATGACTTACCTTCAGGCACAAAAGCTTCCATTCCAAATTCCTTACTTACTTTATTAAGAGCATCCGTTAATTGGAATTCGCCTTTTTCCATTTTACCCTCTAAAATATTTTTTTCTAATGCATCAAAAACATCTGAAGTAAGAATATATTGTCCAAATACAGCAAAATATTTTTCTTCTGAATTATTTGATATAACTTTTAGGTAGTTTTCTGCATAGTCACTACTAGGTTTCTCAATTATATCGGAAATATCTAAAAAGTTTTCATTTGCATTCTCCCATACGCCTGTAACAACACCATAATTACCTACCGATGCTAAATCAATAGGTTGAATGGAAATCATAGGTTTACCAAATTTTTCATACGCGTCAATAAGTTGTTTTGAACAAGAATGCACTGTATTTGAACTGTATAATGTATCTCCTAAAAGTAGTAATACTGGTTCCTTTTGGGCGAACTCTTTGCATTGATATACTGCATGCCCAAAGCCTAATCGCTCTTTTTGAATTATAAAAGTTAATTTATCGCCTATCGTACGGATTTTAGATTCATAAGCAATCAATTCCTTTGGAAGTTTATTAATGTGATCTTCAAGTAAAGTTTCTTTGAAAAACTTTTCATACAATTTAATATCTTCTTCACCAGTTACTATGCATATTTCTTCTATGCCAGCATTAATAAGTTCTTCCAGTAATATTAAGATCACAGGTTTAGCTAATCCGTCCTTGTCAATGACTGGTAGAAATTCTTTCTTTATTGCCCTAGTAGCAGGATATAATCTTGTGCCGAATCCAGCTACAGGTATTATAGCTTTTTTTATTGTTCGTTGTGGAGATATAGTGAAAGAATACGCATCCATTTTTAAAGATGTATTTAGATACTCCATTAATTTATCTTGACAAATTTTGTCCTTTGCTAAGAACTGAACAGTTCCATCACCTTGAGAACCCACCCCCTTTCTGCCATATGTTAATGACTTTACGATCTCATCATTTAATACTTTGTGTAGGATCGGAGATTTCAACTGTTCTAGGCACGCAGGTGCAACCTTTTCATCAAATAAATCCTGTGCCTCTATCATTAATTCTCCTAAAGCTTTATCATCTCCCTTCTCCATATATTTAATAGCTTTCTGAATAATTATTCTATTATCCTTCCCTAATGCATCGTGAACATTTTGTTCCATTTCATTTTGTGGGAAAGGATAACATTTATTCAAGTCTGATAAAATCTTAATTGTATCCTTCTGAGCCATAAGGTCAGCAAATACCCAATAAAATTCTTTATTTACTTTTAATCTTTCAACCTCAATTTCGTTACCATCAAAAATCAAACTAACTGGTTTTGCGCCAAAAGCACAAGCTTGATCCAATCTTCCACATCTTGAAGGTGTTCTTTGTTCACCCCTATAAGCAATATTCATCTCACCCAAGGTACTAAGTTGTAGATTATATAATATATTAAATGCCCTAGCTACTAAAACACAGATAGCCGCACTAGACGAAAGACCTTTTTTAATTGGAAGAGTCACTTTTGTTATTTTTATGTCAAGTCCTCCAACCTTATAATGTTCTTTAACATAAGAAGCAACACCAGCCACATAAGAAAAATATCCTCCATGATAAGCTACACTTTTTAATTCCTTAAATGACATTTCACTACATAAACTTTCATTTTCATAACCAATAACTTCAGATGTTACTATAAAATTCTCGCTCTTTGATATAGATGCATAAATTCCTTGCTCAATTCCAGTAACTATTGCTGAACCTTCAATAATATTCGAATTTAATGTCCTATGGAGACCTGCCCAATCACTATGTTCTCCGAAAAGGCATAAACGTCCAGGGACAAACAGTTCAATCCTACTCGATAAGTTTTCCATAAATTTCGCTACCTCACTATTTTTAATTGCAATATTTAGTTTGAACCCACTGATTTAGATTCTAGTACTTTCACTTTGCCTTATTATTACTTAAATCAAAATAATAAAGCCTACTATTTTCACTTTTCAACGGAACCTGATTTAATTCAAGCTGTATAGATTTAATCAGTTTAGTGAAATCTTCGGAAGTGTAAGCAAATGAATCAATATAAAGCCCCTTAAAACCTGTCTTTGTAATATTATCTATAATTCCACCTAAAGGAAGTGTTGTTAAACTTTGTTGCCAAATATCAGAGTTTCCACCAGGAGAATCACCGTAGCTCCAACGAGTTTTTGTAGAATGTAGGTAAGGTCTATATAACTCATAAACCCCTAATTTATTTACTGGGGCCCCAATAGCTTTAGATAAAATGGGGAATTCAAATATCATATCATTGTTATCTACTGTTTTCTCTATTGCTTTTACAAATAAATCATCACTTATAAATTCTTTTTTTGTAGTTGCATAGGGAAGAATATATGAATTTGTAGTTTGATCAAAAACACCAGCTATCAATAAAACAATTACAATTATATATAAAAATAATTGTTGTTTACTTTTTTTAAACCTATTAAAAGCTTCTTGTAATAATAAAGCGATGGTCATAATTGAAAACATTGCTATGAAAATACTAAACCTATTATAGCATCTTATACTAGTTGTTGCAATTAAGGCAACAATAGAACTTATGCCGCCTACAGTAGCCAATAATAATATAAATAAATTTATTTTCCCAAGCTTTTCAATTGTAAAATCAATTTTTCTAGTTTTCTTAAAAATAACTGTAAAAATGGAATAAATAAAACCAATAGACATTATAAAACCCAAGGTAGCAGTATTATTTTCATTAATTAATGGGAAATTATTATTATATAGTTCTCTTAAATCCGCTAAATATTTAATTCTATGCCCAGAGATTGGCAACAATAATTGGGAAATCTTTAAACCATAAATCTCGATCTCTTGATAATTTCTAGCAAATACAACCTTCATAATATTGTTATGCATGTAATATAAAATAGTAGGAATATCATTAATAAATATAAATAATCCAATAAAAGAAATTAGTATCAAAACTAAGAATGCATGTCTAATTCTTTTTGTTTCTATAAAAATATAAAGACCTGCAAAAACAAGACAGAAACAAGTAAATGCAGAATAATATATATCACTTGAGGCTATTAAGCAACATATTACAATAGCAAAAAGCATTTTCCTATTAGTAAATATTAAAATCCCTTTAGATATACTCTTTGATTCTTTATTAATATCCTTCTGATTAAGTAATTGATCTTGCATAACCCAGATTAAAATCAAGCAGATAAAAGGCACTAGAAAGTAGGAGCTTAAATATAAATGCCCTTCATTTCGCATAAAATGATAAGGACAAAAGCTGTAAAGAATTCCACATACTAAAGAGATTATATAATTAACCTTTAATTTACGGAGTACAAAACTACAACTCATCGCTATTATAGGGTAGGTTGCTAGATAGAATACATTTAATATTAATCCAAATTGATTCGTAAATAGGGACATAAATCTTAGGATAATTGTATAAATCATATTTCCTTTAAATACATCAAATGAAAATAAACCATAAGGCATTGCTAATCGTGGATAATTATAAATACCCCCACCCAAAATAAAATTCTTAATATCTACGCTAGCTCCCATTACATCACCAGTATAAAGCATAGGTACCCTAAGATCACATAACCACAATTTTTGAACAAAAATTAATAAAACAATTGTTATAATCGATATGAATGCATAATATGATAATCCTTTTAAGCCACTTTTTAATATCTTCATAAATAATCCCCCATCAACATACTTTACAACTTTATTCCCTATTTTATCAAATAACTAATTGAATGGAATCGAAATCAATTTTATAATTTTGAGGAACATACTTGTAAAGATACGAACTTTTCATGGAATTTTGAACATTAAAATCTGATATTGGAACTCTGTTAATAAAGTTATCACTATTCCCTTTATCACTTATAAATGTTACTCCTTGAATTGAAGTTTTTTCTTGATTAGAATAAACTTCAATGTTATCAACTTCTATTTTTATTATTGATTTTTTATTACAATCAATATATATGCTATTCACTTTTCCTAAAATACAAGCAGAAGATTTTTCATTCCCCAGTGATTTTATTATATATGTTGATTTAGTTGGACTAACTTTTACTATTCCATCTTTTGTTTTAGAATCTTTATACTCATCAAATAATTTATCAAAATAATCATCTTTATATATTACATTTTGAATAAGTTTAGAATAAGTAGCAAAGTAATAACTACTATATGAATTATTATCTAAATATGTCGGTACTATAGTACAATTTATTATTTCACTATCACCTTCAATATTATTAGTAATTCCTAATTTCAAGCTCTCTGACATTGCTTTCATTGGATAGTAAAAGCCTTCATTATACATAGATATCTGTACTCTAGCATAAGTTTGATTAAATATTAATATTATTATTGCGAAAAATATAAATATAGGCTTCCTTAATGATAATAAAGGTTTTAAATATTTAATCTTCATAAAGAGTTTGCTAACCAATACAATAAATGCATAAGCCATTAATAGGAGGCCAAAATACTCAATATATACTGGAATATGCCCTGCTCCCCATCTAATTTCTAACTGATATCCTTGAGATAAAGACATTAATCCAGATGGTCCTGCCACAATTAAGAACCCAAGAATGAAAATGAAATATATATCTCTATTTTTTAGTTCCAAATGATTTGTATCTATTCTTATTACTGTTATAAATATTATTAAAAATACAAAAAGTAAGAGACAGTCTTCCAATTTTATATTTTTCAACAAAAATGTATAGTAATTAATAGTCCTTGGGTTATTGCAAAATAAATTCGTTAAAGGGATAGACGCTGTAAACTGTTTTAAAAAAGTTGCAATGACCTTGTGAAAATTAAAGCTAATTTGTGCTCCTGTGTATATATTAGTGCTCATTTTTCTAATGTAAAAGCTAATTGCCATTAATATACTAAATGAGGTTATATAAGGTACTCCATAAATAAAGGTTTTTTTGAGTTTTTTTTCTTGATAAAAAATATAGAACAAAATAATCGGTAAAAAAACATATGCGACTTCAAATATTAATAAAGCCATTACATATGAAAATATACTTAATATAAACCAAATAGCTTTTTGGGTTTTATAATATTTATTGTAAAAAATGAAAGTAATAAGCAACAGTGTAAATAGCCATTGTATCATGCCCCCATAAGATATCATGCTGGTATGGAAATTTACATATACTTGAAAAAACAAAGTAATTGTTATCATTGATAGTAATTTAATTTTTACTGATTTTGTTAATTGATATATGAAAATCCCAAATAAGTAAACATTAAAGATTATAGACAAAATTAAATATATCATATATTGATCTAATGTTAACTTTTGTATAGTAATAAGAAATATGGCAGATATTATTTGTAATCTCCCAAGCGAGACCATATGTTGAACTGAAAGATATATATACTGCACTAAATTTTGCTTTAAATACATTCTTGTCCCTAATCCAAGGGAAGTAACTCTATCATCATCAAAGTAGCCACATTTAGTAATAACAAAAAGTGAAAAGAAACAAAATATCAAAATGGAGATCTCTAATAAAACCTCGTAATTGTTGATGTTATCTAATCTGGCACTTAATCTATCTTTAAGCTGTGATATATTATACCTGGTTTTATTTATCATTAAATTAATTCTCCTATAAACATTGAAATAAACAATTATTGTTTCCAGCCCTCTCGACTTATCATTTCTTTTTTAAACAGACCAATAATAGTACCAGTTCCATATACCCACAGTGTTATCCAACAAGCGACTGGATGAAATAACCAAGCTTTTAGATCATGCTTACGGCTATAGCCAATTACGGCTTGTGCCAATAAAGGGATAATAAGTATGCTGTATATTACAAATTTGAAAAGTTTTGCTTTACCAACCTTATTCCAAGGATATATTCTACCCTTTAAGCTGCTAAAATATTTGTAGTCTCTTATTCTTCTTGTTTGCTTTCTAACAAACGTTTTTACGTCAGGACAAAATAGGTGTATAATCCCAGTTTTCACCTTTGCGACTCTTAGGTCAGAATTCTTATTAAAAATTTCCCACAATACATCTATATCAAATAAGTAATCTCCACTGAAATTGTCAATAATACTTTCCCTGCGCATTACAAATCCATTTGCCCCTATTGTAGGAATCATATCATAGAATTTTATTGATAGATAATTACCCTTATCAATTTCTTCTCTTTTTACTTCAGTCCACTTGTTAGTTATGTAATTTTTTCTGTCATAATTTCCTGTGAAAATACAGATTGGATCATTCATACCTATCAATGAGCAATATCTATTAATTACGCTATCTTCTTTCCTGTATGTATATTCAATTGGTTCACTAGCAACTATACATTCCTCTAAAAATGGTTCTGTGAGCATTGAAATCCAATTATTATCTGGCATAATATTATCCGAATCTATTAATGCTACAAGTTCATTTTTAGCTTTCCTTACGCCAACAGCCTTTCCTGCCTCAGCTGTGCGTAAAGGGTTTTCATACACCTTAATATTTATATCATCATATTTTTTGATATACCTATTAATAGCCTCTACAGTTCCATCTGTTGAACCAGCATCAATAAATATAATTTCAATTAAATTATGAGGATAATTTTGTGAAAATATAGAATCTAAAGACATTTCCAAAGTCCTAATTGAATTAAATGTTGGCATTATAATTGATATACTCTTCAAATTTTCTCCTCTCAAAATCAAGTTTATATCCAAATATTCTTTGGATCGTTCTACTAACTTTTTAGACTATCTACGTTTCTAATCATTATACTTTGTCTAAAGTTATTCATGATTAAAAACGTATACTTTTCTTTATTATCCTACAATTATATTATGAGTACTGTTATTCTTTAAAATCTAATAAATGCCCCATAACTTTTTTTGCAGCCCTTACATAAAACTTTATATCATCAAAACTTCTAATTGAAGTTAGTCTTCTAAAAATAAACTCTGGATTATATGCAACCTTATAAACTTCTTGAACCGCAGCCCTAAGTTTTTCATCTCCAATAGGGGTTTTCATGACTGGTCTTCTCATATCATATTCATCCCAATCCTCGGTCTGAAGCCAATCATTTGCCTTACATTCCTTATATAGTGGAGTATTCGGATATGGTGTTATTATTGTAGACTGTAATGTATTTGCGTAACCTTTGCGCAATAACATCTTACCAACTTCTATAGTCTTATTGACTTGTTCTTGGTCTTCCCATGGATACCCAAACATTATAGTAACATGAGGAGAAAGTCCTGCCTTTCTTGCCAATTTACATGATTCGATCATTAATTCAATATTTGAATTTTTCTTTATTCGTTTTAACGTTTCGTTATTTGCTGATTCAAGACCAAATAGAACAAATCTAAAGCCAGCTTTTTTCATTAGCTTGTATTCATCTAAAGATAATGCTCCAAATCTCATGTTACAATCCATTGTAACCTTCTTATTATAGCCTCTTTCAATCATTCCATCACAAAACTCCTTTAGCCATTTACCAATTGGAAAAGCGCCTGAATCATCCATAATCTCTTTGACACCATATTTCTCAATTAATATTCCAACTTCGTCAAGTAAGCTAATTGCCGTTATAGCTCTGTATCTTGGGTATAAACTTGCCCAAGAACAAAAAGTACATTTCCCATGCCAGCAATCCCTGGACGCATAAGTATATGTTCCCGGAAGCTTTCTATAATTACCATTTTTTTCACTGTAAAGCTTCCAATTAGTTAGATCTCTATCTATCATTGGAAGTTCATTAAGATCATGGGTAAGTTCAAAACTACCTGAATTTTTCAAATCGCCATCTTTTCTATACCATATACCATTCTCAAGCTTTTCTTCATGCAGGGTGCCATCTTTATCCAAATTGTCGGCAAGGTTTAAAAGCAAGAAATCATAGTCCCCTCCAGTCAATATGAAATCTACTTTACTGCTATTCATAGACTCTTCAGGGAACTCTGTTACGTGATCACCAACTAAAGCTATTTTGCATTGTGGATTAATAGCCTTTAATTGATCTATTATTTTCCAATGCAATTTTATAACAGGGGTTTTACTCTCTATCATAATTAGATCGAATTGCTTTTTTTTATAATTTTCTAAATACTTTTCATAGGACCATTCTTCTGCAATTCCATCATTCCATTCGACCTCATAACCCTTTGATTTCAATAAGGAAGCTGCATAAGCCGGTACCATTGGATAAATATATGTTGGGTTATTAAACCATTGGAATTGTCTATTCTGACCTAAAAGAGGTACACCCTTCTCACTCTCTAATGGCGGATAACTAATTGCTATTTTCATAATTTTCTCTCTCCTATTTATCTTTTTAGTTTTTTAGTGAATATAAAGCCTTTTATAAAATATAAACCGTAGGACAAATGCGTTAAAAATATTGCTGGTATAGTAAGAAATGCTAATCTTTTATCTTTTATTTTACTAACTGATAATATCAATAAAATAAAATAAACAAATAATACTCCAAAATAAGCATTCCATAATTGTGATAAAAAAGCTGAGACAATCGGTCCAATAATAATGCCTAAAAAGAAAACTGATGGAATAAAATATGCTATTCTAAAAGAAGTTTTAGGCAATACCCTTGCAAAATAACCCCTATGAAGTCCATAATTAGTTACTTGCTTTAGATGGGGTATAAATATCTTTCTTCTGTGATGCCAAACTAATACTTCAGGATCATATATAATTTTTTTTCCTAGATTTTTTGTTATATCATGACATAATTTTGTATCTTCTCCTGGATAAAAGGTTGAATCAAACCCACCTACCGCTTCAAAGGCAACTTTTCGTACTATAAGATTTACTGTTGGAAAGTCATCTACTTCTTTTATTCCTCCAACAGGTATATACCTATAAGTAGTATTACCTCCTGCTAGAATCGACTCATACACCTTTCCTGATGCCTTTTGTGAAAGACTATCGCTTTCTGGTGTAACCGCTGGCCCACCTACAGCAGCAATAGATTCGTCAGTAAAATGCCTAATCGCATTTTTTAGCCAATCTGCTCTTGGATAAGCATCATCATCAATAAATGCGAATATGTCCCCTGTTGCATATTTCATTGCTAAATCACGTTTTTCTGAAGGTCCTATTTTGCCAGTTTCTATTATTTTAGTTTTTTTAAAACTCTCTTCGCAAAGAATATCTGGAAAAATAATAATTTCGTAATTGGGGTAATCTAGCTTCTGTAAATAAGGTATAGCTTCTCTTACATAATCATTTATTTCTTTAACTGGTATTATAATGGAAACTTTCATTACATCCTTATTACTATATATCATTACTATACTCCTATCCTACACTAATCTTTTTATATCCTTATTTGATAAATTTATTTGTTTTTTAAATGTTATAGTTAAAGTATAAATTAAAACAGTTATTCCAGTGAGAAATAATATTGTTAATACCTGCAACATTGAGTTATGGAAAAATACAACTAATACTATTTCTAATATACATCCTCCTATTAAACCATAAATGAAACTAAATTTATTTATGGCTAACAAATAGTTAATATTAATATTTAATAATGCCAATGGAATCATAACTAATCCAACGAATCTAATTAAAGCAGCTGATTGGATATATTTCACTCCAAATAGAGTTTTTACAATCAGCTCCGGATTAATACATAAAACTAAAGCTGAAAAAAAACAAAACAAACTAGTATATAGTAGGCATTTACCTAACAATCTTTTAGTATCTGTTTTAAGTGCATTCGATTCGGAAACCATTGGAAACATAGCCATAACTATCGCACCAGGGAAATATAAGATTATCTTTCCAAACATTGCAGATGTAGCATAGACTCCTGCTTCATGTCCTGAAAAATAATGCTTTACTAATATCATATCTATGTTTGTCATTATCGTAAAACAAAGCATAGCAATAAACGAAGGTACTACATATTTCAACATTTTTAATACTTCATCATCTATAGTTAAAACTGAAAAGCTTTTAGATATATTCAATTCTTTTTTACTAAAATGAAATATTGTTACTAAAATAATTATTATTGATATTGCTGTAGAAGTCATTACGCTTCTAAAACTAAGTCCCAATACAATTGCTATAACTACTAACAAAAGTTTAATAATTGCTTGTCCTGCATTAAAAATTCCTAGTTTAAGAAATTTTTGTCGCCCCTGTAGTATACCCATAAAAACCATCAAAGGTAAAGTTAGCACCATTGAAACTAATATTATTAAATAAGCATAGCTATCTGTTATCGAAAGAAATTTAAGTATCACTCCTCGGAAAACAAACCCTAACGCAAAAAATATACATGATAAACATATAGTATAAAATAAGATTTGAGTTACAACTTTCTCTATCTTGCTTTTATTTTTTAGCGCCTTAAGATCAGAAATTGATTTCGCTGTTGTAAGTAATATTGCATTTCCAGGAACAGATGTAATAACGAAAAGTGAAAACAATGAATTTAATATACCGAAATCCACTGTAGATAAGTATCTTCCTGTAAATAATTGGAATAAATAATTGCATATATTACCTGTCATAACAGTAATAAACAATATGATGCTTGCTTTCTCGAATTTACCTGCTGTTACCTTTATAATTTATCACTCCTTAATCTGGATTGTTCCATCCTCTAAAATTGTAGTAGCTATTTTTGAATTAATCTCCTTAATGGAGCTATTTATTTCTTTATCATAATATCTAAGTATGTATAGTCTATAAAAAATAGCTAAAGTATCTACAAAGATATTAATTACATCTTTTATCTTTATCCTACCCCAAAGATTAGGTCTTGTATAGTCTAGTTGAATAGGTGCTTCCACAATTTTGAACCCTTTATGATGAATATTTGCTAAAAGTTCAATATCAAATGCAAACTTTTTCACTAGGATTCTCGGGAAAATATTTTTTAAAGCATTGTACTTAAATAGTTTAATCCCAGTTTGGGTATCTTTAATTGGTAGTCTAAAAAAAATCTTCAAGAAAATATAATATCCAAGACTAATTATTTTCCTTTGAGTTGGATAATTTGTTACTGATTTAGGATGTAACTTTGATCCTATAACCACGTCTGCATCTTTTTCCTTCATAATCTTCATGAAAAGTTCCAATTGCCTTGGGTTTAGTTCCAAATCTGCATCAAGAAATGCTACATATTCTCCTGTTGCAAACATGAACCCAAGCCTTAGTGCATTTCCTTTTCCACTATTTTTGACCGAATTAATTATTTTAATTTTTACAGATTCGGATGCAGCTCTTTGAGCTTCAAATAGAGTATTATCTGTACTTCCATCATTAATAAAAATGATTTCATAATGTTCAATAAATTGATTTAGTATATTCTCCGTTAGTTTAAGGTTATTATATATATTATTACTTTCATTAAAACCTGGCATTAGAACGCTTAATTTATTTGTATTCAAAATAATCTAATTACCTCCTTGCTTTTTTAGCATTAGTTTTTCTTATTTATTTAACCATAGCCTATATACACTAAACAACAAACTATGTACAATCCAAATCTCAAACTTATGATTCATCGATATGAATATATCAAATATATACTTTATTTCGACTTATATAGTTTCTTTCGACATAAACACATTATACTCCTTCTAAAATAAACCGTAATTTGCTTTTAATATAAAATTCGAATTTAATACATTCTATTATAGTTATTCAATAATATCAATAAACTTTTTCACAATAACCTTCCAGTTGTATGTATTTAGTATATAATTATGACCATTTATACCTAATTTATTAAGTATATCTTTTTTACTAATCATAAAGTCTACACACTTTTTAAATTCCATATAATTGTAATAATATAATCCAGCATTGCTTTTTTTGCAATGTCCTTTTAATACTTGACAAGTACCATTCACAAGCACTGGAGTAAATTGCGCTAAACTTTCTAAAACAGACATTGATAAGCTTTCAAATTTAGATGGTAAAATCAGAAACTTTGCAGCATCTAATGCATTGAGTTTATCTTCTTCTGATAAAAATCCAAGATCAATAATATCTTTATGTTTAGGTATCTCCATAACACTTTTACCTATTAAAACAAGTTTTAAATCAGAATTTACCTCTTTTTTGTATTTAAGAAAAAAATCAAAAAGCTCATCGCAACCTTTAGATTGATCAATTCTTCCTACATAAACAATAAAATCTGAATAAACTTTGAATTTTTCTCTAAATGCGGACGCATCTGCATTATCCTTATAATCAATCCCTAAACCTACTACATCTGATTCAATTGAATCATTATTAAATTTACTATTTACAAATTGTTTTTCCTCATCAGTAAGGTATATTATTTTTCTCGGTAAATTAAAAAACGAATAAAACATATTAAAATATATAGTGAATTCGTCATGAGCTGTTGGTATTAGGATACTTTTCTCTGGAACACATTGAAGTCCAAAATATGTTGTATAGTAGAGATATGTCATAAAGATAAAATAATCATAATTTTCTCTGTTGTTTTTTATATAATTCAACAACTTGGGACAATATGGTCCTTGTTTTTCCATCCATTCAACTTCCTGACTATTTGAATGATTTTTGTCAGCTATCAATTTAGAGGTGGAGCTATCAAATTCCTTTTGGTTTCTTTCCTTATCATTTTTGAATCTACGCACTGTCACTCCATTAATTACAGATATTCCCTCATCATATTTATTAGCCCAGGTAACATAATCTTCTGCACAAGTTGTAAGTATGTCTATTTCGTATAAATCTTTGAGTTTTTCTGCTACCTCTCTACAGTAAGCTTCAGAACCTCCGTTAACCGCTTCGCCATATCGTTGAACAACAAAAGCTAGCCTCTTTTTACTCATTATTATCACCTATTATTTCATTTAGTATATTTTTTAAATATATTTTACTGTTTTCACTTGAAAAAAACTGAAGCCTCTTTCTTTGTCCACTTACTAACAGTTCCTTTACTCGTTCATCCTTTACTACTTTATCTAATAATCCTGCTATCAGCTTATAATCCTTTTCTTTAACTATAATTCCACTGTTTTCCATTGTATAAGGAATAGCAGAAGATTCATAAGCTATAATGGGTACGTTAAAATACATGCTTTCTATCAGTGGAACACAAAATCCTTCATGTTCACTCATGCAAATGAATGCATTTGCAGTTTTATAATAGGCCAGCATTTCACTAAAACTGGTTTTTCCTGTGAAGTAGACGTCTTCTAACTCCAGTTTTTCAACTAATAATTTTAGCACATTAAAGTATCTTTCCATCCCTTCATAGGAACCAACAAGGAATAATCTACTATCCTTATTGAAATATTTTTTATAATAGTAAAAACTCTTGATTATATCTTCTTGTTTCTTATTAGGTGCAATTCTTCCTACAAATAAGAAATTGACTTTTCCATCACTATACTTTGATAATAGGTTTTTGTCTGCTTCTTTCTCAAAGTCCTTAAAAGGAATAATTATAGGCATAACTCTAGTATTCTTATAGTTAAATGCTTCAAGTTCAAGTCTATTGTACTCTGAATCTGCAATAGCATAATCAAAGGTGCTACTTAATTCTTTTAATTGTTTTCGACCACTATCTACTAGACTTGAGCATTCCGTATTAAAGCTACACAAAAATTCTGAAGGTGTTATGTTATGGTAAATCATAACCTTTATGCCTTTGGTAAATTCTTGCATTTTACTTGATAACTCAGAGCCTGTGGACATATGATATATTAAGATATCTTTACTGTCATGTATTTTATAGTCCTTAACGTACTTTATTTGCTCATTAATATTATTACCAATATTTTCAGCAAATATATCTGATTTATAGCCAAAGCCTCTCAATAAGTTCATTATAGCTATAGCATCATTACTTACTGCATCCCCATATACAATAGTTGGTAATATCTGATCTATGCGTCTCATTGCTTACCCCCACAATTTATTGATTGGATATAAAATCGACATACTTTTCTGTAACTACGCTCCAGTTATAATTATTTGTTACAAATTTTTTTCCTTGATTCCCAATTTTTTTTGTGATTACAACATTAGTTAAATAATAATTAACACTTCCTTCAAACTCAAGATACCCTTTATAGTAAAGGCCACCATTAGAAATCTGGCAGAAACGTTTAGTAACTTCACATTTTTCATTTACCAATACTGGTGTTCCGCACACCCAGCTTTCCATAATAACAATTGAAAAGCTTTCATGTGGAGAAGGCTGACATAAGGCTAAGGCTGCTGAATAAGCATCATATTTATCTTCATTTGAAATAAACCCCAAATCAATAATCCTATCTTTATAGCTAGTAGCAATATCAATTTTACCACCACCAATTAAAACTAATTTTAATTGGCATGTATTTCTTGTTATATATTTTTGGAAATAATCTATAAGTACTTCTACATTTTTGCCAACATCTTTTCTTCCGGCATATAGTAAAAAGGCACTATTAATATGATATTTTTCTTGAAACGCATCTCCACGGCCAAAAGCTTCAGTATCCACTCCAGTACCAATTACTTCTCTTTTAGTTTCCTTGATATTGTAAAGGCTCTCAGCCAATTCCTTTTCAGCTTGGGCTAAAAATATTATTTTATTAGAAATCTCAAATATCTCTTTTATTTTTGAAAGATGTGCATAACTTTCTTCATGTAAACATGGAATAAGGATACTCTTTTCAGGGCAAGCTTTAATTCCAAAATAAGTTGTGCCAAACATATATGGGATATATATAAAGGCTTCATATTTTTCTGAATTATCCCTTATATAATCATAAAGAGCAGGACTATTAATCATCTCCTGAAAGAATACTTTTTCTTCTGACTCATCTATATACATGTTATTTATAAGCTTATAATTTACTTTATCAAAACTACCTGTGTCTCTTTTTCTAACCTTAAATCTTCTAATAGGTAAATTATCAGCATAAGATAAGCCTTCCTTATAATAGTTTTCATTCCAATCGCTAGCAAACTCTTTTACGCAGGTTGTTAAAACCTCAATCACTAGATTTGCCAATAATAGATGACTAATAATATCTCGGCAGGCTGTCTCCGCTCCACCAGTAATTTTCTCTCCATACCATGGAACTACAAAAGCAACTTTAGTCATGCTGCACCTTACTTTCTTACCACAATTGCGTAATCTTGATAACCATATAAAAGATTATTAAGTCTTGTAATAGCCTTATTTATATCTTCTGCATTTTCTATACCATTTCCTAGAATTTGTGGAAATTTTTCAGTTATTTCTGAAAGATAAAGAATATCGATGACATGATAGCCTTCAGCCTCTACTAGGAACTTAATGGTTAAAGGATGCACTGGTTTATTATGGGATAAGTCCATATAAAAACTATTAGAGAAAACAGATAAGCATTGAGGATTAATGGTTTCCATAATTAAAACCCCTTCATCCTTAAGTTTTACTCTGCATTGTTTTATAAGTTCCAATAAATAGGGCACTTCAAGATGTTCAATAACTTGAGCCATAAAAATACCTTCTAGAGAAGAATCTTCACACTTTTGTAAATAACTTAATGCATCGATTTGTTCTACAATAAGCCCTCTATCTTGACAAAAGTATATCATGTCCTTATTTAGATCTATTCCCTTAACCTGTTGCTTCCCTTCACTTATAAGTAGTTCTAAAAATTCGCCTTTTCCACATCCTATATCAAGAATATTATCTTTACCTTCAAAGTATTTTAAGTAACTTTTTTGTTTTTCTTTTAGTTCTTCTTCGCTACCTCTATAGATTTCTTCAAACATAAGGTAATCTATATCTATTTTTTCTGAATTCTTTTTTACTGGCATATCCAAATTTTTAATTGAATCATTATGGATACTTGGCTCTTTTTTGACTTCATTTTCTATTCGTCTTAATCTGTCTGCAACTACAATATTTGTACGCTGCTCAAGTTTTCTTTCTTCATTGATACTTCTCAAATTTAATTCTGATGAATAGATTCTAGTTTTTAAATTGACTATTTCTTCTTCTAAACTTTTAATTAGAGGCTTAATAGCCTCTATGTCATTTTCAGGTTTTGAATTCACATCAATACTATTTGAAATGAACTTTTGTATTTCATTTAAACTTCTTGTAACGCTAGAATTAAATTCTCTTTGCTTTTCAAATATAGGATTTGTATACCAAAATATAGACTTTCTCGCTATTTTTTTTAAAAATATTGAGATTTTACCTAATAATCTTCTATGCGATTTTATAGGTTTCATTGTATCAAATCCCCAATTATAATTGCTATATGATATATTCCTTTTAAGTTCAGAATAATTAAAAGTCTTGCTAAGCAGCTCATCACTTTCCATAGCTAAATCTATCAGTTCCGGAAATTCTTTATCCTGGATACCTCTATTTTCTATTTCCAATCTGATTTGTTGCATAATTTCTTCTATGTTAAGTTCGTTTTTTTCATCTGATTTTATTATATTCTCGTCATTATTAGGCATAATATTACCTCCTAATTTATAATCCATTCATGTTTAATATTCACAATGCCTTCAGCTTTCACTGCTGTAATTACATTAAATTGATAGACCTTTTTTGCATAATCATAGGCTCTTCCATCAACTGAATGAACCGCCACATCTATAAAGTATGCACCTTCTAAAAAAGGTAACTCTTCAATAACAAATTCAACATTTCCAGTTGATTTTATACTTTTAATTTCAATTCCATCAATACTTGTATTAACTCCAAAACAAGAATTACCATCATTATTTTGAATACCTACACCGAAAACGTAATTTTCCTCGTCTTTATTCTTTTTGTACTCTATATTTATAGTTGCACCATCTCCACAATTAAAATGATGTTTCACATTTTTTTTATCATCCAGCATATTAACACCTAATATCTGAATTTCTTGCTCTCCCCATCTATCAATTTTTTCTCCAGCTTCATTGTAAAGTATTTCTTTTTCACTTGACTTTTCTTGATTTTTATTCTGCTCAGAAATAGATGATTCAACATTAATAGCCTGTTTCTCATTCATAAATTGAAGATAACTATTAATTATTTTTTTTGCAGTACCTTCCTCTTGAATCTTACCTTCATTTAGCCAAACAACTTTGTTACAAAGTCTTTCTACACTCCCAAGATCATGAGATACTAAAATAATGGTAACTTTTTCTTTTTTTAATTCCTTTAATTTGTTATAGCATTTCTTTTGGAAGTTAGTATCTCCAACTGCTAAAATCTCATCTATAAGCAATATCTCTGCCTGTACATTTATGGCTATTGAAAAGGCAAGTCTCATATACATACCTGAAGAATAGGTTCTTACAGGATTATCAATATGATCCTGTAGCTCAGAGAAATCAATTATGCTTTTTATTTTCATATCAATTTGTGCTTTACTTAGTCCAAAAATTGAAGCATTCATATAAATATTTTCTCTTCCAGTCATATCAGGATGAAAACCAGCACCAAGTTCAAGTAAACTAGAAACTTTACCTCTTATAATTAAGGACCCAGTATCGGGATATATAATTTTTGTCATCAATTTTAAAAGGGTGCTCTTTCCACATCCATTTTCGCCAATTAGGCCAATAGTCTCGCCTTTTTCAATTGAAAGATTAATATCTTTTAAAATAACTCTTTCTTCATAACTGTTTCTATTTCTGAAAAGTAATCTTTCCTTTAAAGTTGAACCCTTATCAAAAAAAATCCTATATTTTTTACATACATCTTTAACACTTATTATTTCCATATTAAATCTCCTCTGCAAAGTTCCTCTCCAGCCTCTTAAATACGTTATAAGAAAAAATCAAAAGTAGTAGTCCTGCTATAAAGGTTATTAGTAATGAAAGCAAATCCGGACTAGAACCATAATATAGTATATCTCTAAATGCTATAGCTATAGGCGTCATAGGGTTAATATAAAAGTACTTTATATAAGGCAATATTAAATCTACTGGGTAAATAACAGGTGTAAGATAAAACCAAGCCATCATAAAAATACCAAGAATATGCTCTAAATCTCTAAAATAAACATTTAAACAAGCAAATAATATTGAGAACCCTAAAGTTAATATATACTCGATGAGTATAATAATCGGTAAATACAGGATAGAATATGTTATTTTAATGTGAAATATAAATATGCAGGGAAAAACTATAACAAACCCAAATAATAGGTTCATTAATCCCGAAGTAGCAACAGCAATTGGCAGTACCTCTCTTGGGAAATAAACCTTTTTTACTAAATCCTTATTTCCGACTATACAACCGGTGCTTATCAGCACTGAATTTTGGAAAAAAATCCAAGGCAACAAAACTACAAATAAAAACATAGGATAGTTTTTAACATTCATTCGCATTATAGTAGCAAATACTAAGCTATAAACAATTAATTGTAATAATGGATTAATAAATGTCCATAAAAACCCTAATACCGATCCTTTATATCTAGTTCTCAACTCTTTTCTAACTAAGTTAACAAGCATTTCTTTATATGAGAACAATTCAACTATATTTTCAAACATCTATTTCTCCTTTTAGATTACACTTCTCCAATAATTTAATACGTCAATTATGGTAGCCTCAATTTTATATGAAGGTTCCCAATCAACAGTCATCTTTAGTTTCCTATTATCGCATTGGATAATAGGTACGTCTGAAGGTCTCATTCTTTCAGGATCTTCCTGTATTATAATATCAGTTTTTGTGTATTTTAATAGTTCATCTAATATGTATTTTATACTATAATAATTTCCTGAGCCTACATTATAAATTTCTCCACTCTTACCTGCAATAATTAATTTGCAATAAGCGTTTACTATATCTCTAACATCAGTAAAATCTCTCTTAGCTTCAAGATTCCCAACCTTTAATATTGGTTCTAGATACCCTTTTTCCATCTTAACAATCCTATTTGCAAAATCAGGTAACACAAAAGCAATACTCTGTTTTGGCCCTATATGGTTAAACGCTCTTACTAAAATAATTTTCATATTATAGGCTGAAACATACTGCATAGCTAGCATTTCTTGGGCCATTTTACTTATAGCATACGGATTTGTGGGCATAATGATATGCTTTTCCCCAACTGGTATATCTTCAATTTTTATTTTTCCGTATTCTTCACTAGAACCGATTAATAATATTCTAGTTTCCAAACTTATTTGTCTTATAGCATCTAATAAATTCAAAGTTCCAATTATATTAACGTTCATAGTCAGTTGAGGAAGCTTCCAAGACAATGCTACAGAGCTTTGTGCTGCCAAATGGAAAACAAGATCCGGTTTACATTCATTTATGACCTCATAAACTTGATCTTTTTCGATTAAATCCATATCTCTTAAAGTTATTTTCGATAATAGATCTTTATCAATTGACTCAATTTTTAATTTGGTACCCCAAACCTCAATACCCTTTGAAATAAGATGTTCAGTAAGATAACCACCAACAAAACCATTAACCCCTGTTATTAGTGCTTTCATTCTATCACCTTCACCTATATTATTCTTTAGAAACCGCTACTTCCTTCAGATATTTATCATACTCTATTTCAACTTGTACTTTTTTCATATCCTCTTCCATCATCATATTTGCTAACCCAACAAAGCTAATTTTTCTTTCCCAATTTAATTGGTTTTTCGCTTTTGTAGGATCTCCTAGTAAAAGTTCCACCTCAGCAGGTCTAAAAAACTTAGGATTAACTTCTATTAATATTTTCCCTGTTTTTCTATTTATTCCTCTTTCTTTGACACCACTGCCTATCCATTCAATATCAATATCTACATACTTAAAAGCTAGATCTACAAACTCTCTAATTTTATGAGTTTCCCCAGTTGCAACTACATAGTCATCTGGCTTTTCTTGCTGAAGCATTAGCCACATTGCTTTAACATAATCTCCTGCAAAACCCCAATCTCTTTTTGAATCTAAATTCCCTAATTCAAGTTTATCCTGAATTCCATATTTTATCCTAGCAACTGTATCGGTAATCTTTCTTGTAACAAATTCCTTACCTCTTCTTGGAGATTCATGATTAAATAAAATACCAGAACTAGTAAACATATCATAGCTTTCTCTATAATTCTTTGTTATCCAATGTCCATATAATTTAGCAATACCATAAGGGCTCCTTGGGTAAAATGGAGTTGTTTCTTTTTGTGGTACCTCTTGCACCAATCCAAACATTTCACTTGTTGATGCCTGATAAAATTTAGCACTTGGTTTAACCAATCTTATTGCTTCAAGAATGTTCGTTACCCCTATTCCATCCATTTCAGTGGTAGCTATTGGCTGTTCCCAAGATGTAGCCACAAATGACTGAGCTGCTAAATTATAAACTTCATCCGCTTGAGAAATTTTCATTGCAGCTATAAGGGATATCGGATCTGTCATATCTCCATATATAAAATTTACATCTTTTTTAAGATGTTCTGAATTTCCATAATCTAATTTACTCTTCCTTCTAATCATTCCATAAACATTATAGCCCTTTTCAAGGAGCAATTCAGCCAAATAAGAACCATCTTGTCCTGTTATTCCCGTTATAAGTGCACTTTTCATTGTATTATATCCACCCTTCAATAAACTTATAGATAATCTCCATTATTTAATGGCTTAATTTGATTCAATAAGGTTTTTATATCTTGACATCTATCTTTTTTACATATAAGAATAGCATCTTCTGTATCCACTATTACAATTTCTTCAAGTCCTATAGTTGCTATCAATTTATTTGATCCTTCAATTATACAATTCATTGTATCTAAGTTAATTACATTACCTTCAATTACATTGCCATTTACATCAGTTTTGCGTATCCTATCTAAAGAAGACCATACTCCTAAATCATCCCATCCGAAATCTCCTGCTATCATCATTATCGAGTCGGACTTTTCTAATATTCCATAATCCACAGAAATACTTTCCAGCGTTGAATATACCTTATATAACAGCTCTTCAACGTCAGCACCATCAAGATGTTTTTTGATTTCTTCAAGGGCTTTATATAAATTAGGCATGAATTTTTTTATATCACTTAATATTGTGGATACTTTCCAAATAAACATACCACTATTCCAAAGATATTTTCCTGTAGCTAAATACTCTTCCGCTGTAACTAGATTTGGTTTCTCAACAAATTTTTCTACTTTTAATAATTTTATGCCATTATGTTCCTCTATTTCATCCTTAAAATTAATATATCCGTATCCGGTTTCTGCATAAGTTGGATTTATTCCTATAGTAACAATGTTTTCCCCTCTTTCGGCAACATCTACAGCAAAATTTAAACTTTTTATAAACTTTTCTTCTTCTTTGATTAGATGATCTGAAGGTAATACAATCATTACAGCCTCCGGATCTTTTTTATGCACATGGATGGCTGCTAATCCAATACATGCAGCTGTATTTTTACCCATTGGCTCCACAATAATGTTTTCTGTTGGAACCTGGGGTAATTGTTCACTTATAATAGACGCATACTCTTGTCCTGTTGCTATATATATATTTGCCACAGCAACTAAAGTTTTTAACCTTTCTACTGTAAGTTGAATCATACTCTTTCCATCATCGGTAAGACAAAGTAATTGTTTCGGAAGTTTTATTCGACTTTTGGGCCAAAATCTTTCCCCTTTCCCAC
>Ga0209125_1001390_pt1 | contig 22949 bp, 20 predicted proteins | sample BarGraIncub1131A_FD_184503 | JGI IMG/M metagenome (GOLD analysis project Ga0209125, IMG submission 184503) | Arctic peat soil microbial communities from Barrow, Alaska - Barrow Graham LP Incubations 11-31A (SPAdes) (version 2) | ecosystem: Environmental > Terrestrial > Soil > Wetlands > Peat... | reverse complement strand
GCAGCTATTGCTATCTTGGCAGGAATTGTTATCTTGGCTATCAACCCAAATAAGCAACTTGGTGAGACTCGTAATGCTCAACGTCGTGCAGATGTAACAACTATATTAAACGCAGTATATCAATACTCAATAGATACAGGTATACTTCCCGCATCTGTTACCACTTCAGCAACTGCTATTTGTAAATCAGGAGGAGTTTGTACTGGTATAATAGACCTAGGTGTACTTACAGCTTCAGAAAAATATCTTACCTCTATTCCATTTGATCCAAATGGTTCAACAGCAAATAGTACAGGTTATACAATACTAAAAACAGCAAACAATAGAGTCACCGTTGCAGCTCCAAGTGCTGAACAGAGTGCTACTATTACAGTTACTAGATAATAAATAATTTTCAGGATATTATTTTATTTTATTAACTCAAACTAATTTACTGAATAAATATATGAAAAAAATTCAAGCAAATAAAGGATTCACTCTTATCGAAATATTACTAGTCGTCGCAGCTATTGCTATCTTGGCAGGAATTGTTATCTTGGCTATCAACCCAAATAAGCAACTTGGTGAGACTCGTAATGCTCAACGTCGTGCAGATGTAACAACTATATTAAACGCAGTATATCAATATTCAATAGATACAGGAACACTTCCTGCTACAATCACAACAGTTTTAACTGACATTTGTAAAGTTGGTGGAGATTGTATTACTCCTGTTCCTGATTATATCGACCTTGGAGTTCTATATACTAGTGAAAAATATCTTACATCAATTCCTTTTGATCCAAACACTTCAACAGTAGATACCACTGGATATAAAATATTAAAAACTGCTAACAATAGAGTTACAGTTTCAGCTCCTGGAGCAGAACAAGGAGCTACTATATCTGTTACTAGATAATAGATTTTACATTTAAAGTATTTAGTCAATTTATTAACCTAATGAGATATATCTACAAAAATATATGAAAAAAATTCAAGCAAATAAAGGTTTCACTCTTATCGAAATATTACTAGTCGTCGCAGCTATTGCTATCTTGGCAGGAATTGTTATCTTGGCTATCAACCCAAATAAGCAACTTGGTGAGACTCGTAATGCTCAACGCCGTGCTGATGTAAATACGATATTAAATGGTGTATATCAATATACAATAGACAATAATGGTACATTACCTACTATACCAACAGGAACTTGTTCTCTTGTTGCAGCAAATCAAGTATGTAAATTAACTGCTACTGGAACTTGTGCTACTGGTGTAGATTTATCAGTTTTAACAACGCTTGAAAAGTATTTAACAAGTATGCCTAAAGATCCAACAGTATCATCTACTGATGGATCTGGTTATTATATTTCAAAGAGTGCAAATGGACGTGTTACAGTATGTTCTCCTAGTGCAGAACAGTCAGCTGTAATTAGTGTAACAAGATAAAGATATAAGAAAGTGTGATTAGTAATAAATCTGTCACGTTAAAATCGATGTTTTGTGACATAAAAACCGAATAAATAATTTGTTTGAATCATTTATTTGGTTAAAGTTTTAGTTATTTTATAAAACAGTAAATGAATTAATAGATAGTTTTATTTAAACATCTACTCAAACATAAACTGAATTAAATATATGAAAAAAATTATTGTAATTTTTGTTGTAGGTATTGTTGTAATTAGTGCAGCGGTATGGTTTTTCTATTTTAGATTGCAAACAAACAAAAATATTATTCCAACACAAGAAGTTACTTTAAGTTTAAAATGGTTACATCAAGCTCAATTTACTGGTAACTATGTTGCTGTAGAAAAAGGTTTTTATAAAGAACAGGGGTTAAAAGTTAATTTAGTTCCTTATGATTTTAAAAATACTTCTATTGATTCAGTTGTAAATGGAAAGGCAGATTTTGGTATAGCGGGAGCGGATGAACTTCTTCTTGCTCGTGAAAAGGGTGCTCCAATTAAGGCTATCGCAGTTATTTATAAAACTAATCCCGTAGTTGCGTATTCATTAAAAAAAAGTGGAATTATTAAACCGCAAGATTTTATAGGTAAAACTGTTGGAATAGAAAAAGGTGTAAATGTTGAATATTTATATAACGCAATGATGGATAAACTCAAAATTGATAGAAGTAAGATAAAGGAAGTGGCAGTAGGTTATGATGCAAAAGAATTATTGGACGGAAGTGTTGATGTATCTACGGGTTATATAATTAATGAACCAAATATAGTAAAAGAAACAGGGCAAGAAATTAATACGATGCTTGTATCTGATTATGGAGTCAATATGTATGCAGATGTTATTTTTACTACAGAAAATTTAATTAATACAAATCCAGATTTAGTAGGTAGATTTTTGGCTGCGAGTTTAGAAGGTTGGCAATATTCTATTGAAAACGGAAAAGAAGCAGTTGATTTAACTCTTAAATACGCAACTAATAGTTCATTAGTTCATCAACAAAACATGTTGAGTGAGTCTATTCCATTAATAAATGATGGTAGTTCCCCAGTCGGGTGGATGGAATTAAGTCAGTGGGAACAAGCTTACAATATCTTATTGGAACAGAAAATTTTATCCAAACCAGTTAATATTAAAGATGCTTTTACGATGCAATTTTTGTCAAATTACTACTTGAATAAAAACATATGAAAATAAATTTATCCAAGAAAATTATTATTTCTATTGAGTCAGTTATTATTGTAACAATTATTTTAATAAGTATTATTTTTTTTGTTTTTCAGCAACGTATCACAAAAGATGAAGTTAACGTACGATTAAGTGCTATTTCAAATTTAAAAGGAGAATATATTAACCAATATTTAGATTTTCGTGTTTTTGAGATTGAAAGTGGAGTTAAAAGTATGCATATAAAAATGGGTCTTGTTGATTTATTGCAAGGGAAAAGTATTGATAACGGAGAAAAAACGATAGGTATGCTAACAGATGGAATGATTAATACATCTAGCTTAGTAGATCTTTCCGTTATAAATAGTGAAGGATTAATTGTTGGATCCAGCAATAAGCAAGAAGAGGGAAAAATTAAATCCAATGAACCATATTTTCAAGATTCAAAAGAACATACATCTATAAAAAATTTTGTTTACAATAACTTAACTAATCAGTTTGTAACAATTATTTCCACACCAATAAAAGATGATAATGGCAATTTTATAGGCATTTTAGCTGAAAAGATTAATAATAAAGATATTGATATGGCAATGGAGGAAAGGTCTGGATTACAGAAGACAGGTGAAACTTTTTTGATAAATAAATCTCACATTGTAATCACGAATCTTTTAAAAGAACCAGATGCTGCTTATAAAAAGATTATATATACTCCACCATTAAATAGTTGCTTGGATGGTAATTCAAATTATTATTCAATGTCTGATTATCATGGAGATATGGTATTCGGATATGCACGTTGGTTTCCAAAAATTGAATCTTGTCTCATCACAAAAATTGATCAAAGTGAGATATTTATACCTCTTCTAAATATAATACCTCAAGTTGCTTCTCTTATTATTATTGTTTTCATTTTCACTTTAATTTTAGGTTTTATTTTTGGAAGTTTAATAATAAAACCCCTTGGTATTTTAAGGAATCAAGCAATAAAAATAAAAGAAGGTAATTTAGACATTATAATTGAACCAGCATCAAATGATGAAATTGGAGATCTTGCAATTACACTTAAAGAGATGTTAATAAAATTAAAAGAGTTATATTCTAATTTGGAAGGAAAAGTTAAAGAAAGAACTGAAGAATTAGAAAATTCTGAAAAGAAACTGGAAAATGCATTAGGTTTATCTGAAAAAAATAATAAAATGATGATAGGTAGAGAATTAGAAATGATTAAATTAAAAGAAAGAATTAAAGAATTGGAAAATTCGGTTGCCCCTAAATAAAAATATATTAAATTGTTAAAAGTTTATTGTTAGTATTATTAAGTAATTAGGTATAATTTAAATGAAAAATATATATAAAAAAGGATTTTCACGAATAGTAGTCATTATAGGTATAATTTTAGTTCTTTGTATTGCGTTAGGATTATTCTTATTTTTAAAACCTAAGACAAATCAAAGTGTTGTAGGAAACAAAGCGAAGAATATTTTAATTGGTTTTTCTATAACTTCAAATCAAGAAGAAAGATGGCAGAAAGATAAAGCTGAATTCCTAAAAAAAGCTGACGAAATGGGGGTTGTAGTTGATTTTCAAGCTGCTGAAAATAATGCTCAAAAACAAATTTCTCAAATTGAAAATATGATAATAAATGGCGAGGATATTATTGTGGTTGTCTCATATGACGCAAATTCCTTAACTGAAGTTGTAAACAAAGCGCATCAAGCAGGAATTAAAATAATATCTTATGATAGATTAATACAAAATGCCAATACTGATTTATATTTATCTTTTGATAATGAAAAAGTTGGAGAGCAAGAAGCTCAGTATGTAATTGATGCTGCGATGAGTAAAAATATTCAAAATAATAAACTAAAAGTTGCTTATGTGGGAGGTTCTCCACTGGATAATAATTCAAATTTACTCAAAACGGGTTCATTTAAAGTTTTACAACCTTTGATAGACAGTGGAAAAATAGAAATAGTATTTAATCAATTTACTACTGATTGGAACCCAGACGTAGCGTATGCTAATATAAAAGATTATTTATCTAAAAATAATGCAAAAATAGATGCAGTTGTTGCTGCTAATGATGGAACTGCATTTGGGGTTATAACAGCTTTAAAAGAATTTGGATTAGATGGTAAAATTCCTGTATCTGGTCAGGATGCTGAACTTGCAGCACTACAAAGGATTGTAAGTGGTACTCAAACTATGACTGTATATAAATCTATAAGAGAGTTAGCTTCAAGTGCGGTAGATCTAGCAGTCAAATTAGTAGAAGGTTTACCTATTGGTGATACTAAAATTATAAATGATGGTAGTTTTGATATTAAATCTGTTTTACTTGACCCAATTCCAGTAACTATAGATAATATGGAAAGTACTGTAATTAAAGATGGATATCACACTAAAGCCGAAATTTACAAGACATTATAACTAGCATGATGAATTCTATTAAATCAAAAATAATTATCGCTTTTTCGGTTATTGTTTTTATTGTTGCTTCATTATTAGCGTTTGTTTTTGTTGTGAATTACAATTTAACAAATGGTTATAAAGCGATTAATAATAATATTATTTTTGAGCAATCATTAAAAGATGATGTTTTAAGTTTAATTGGAATCAGTTATAATAGTTTCAATACAAATGATTATTCTCAGTATTATACACAGTTATATAAAGTTAAAACAACTGAAGATAAATTAGATTTAATATTTAATTCAAGTAGTGTTGATATTGAAACAAAATTAGCATATAGAAGCCTAAAGAATTCTCTTACTACAGTTTTGGGGAATGTAGAAAAAACCAAAGCAGATCTAGTTAAAAATGGTGGAATAGTAGGAATTTCTAAGTTTTATCAAGATACCCTTATTCAATTTGAGTATGTTAAGAAAAATATTGATAACTTACTTATTTCTGAAACTAAAAATATAGCCAAAACTACCATATCAATAAATTCAGCACAAGATTTTCTAACCAAATTAACATCCATAATAGCCATATTAACCGTTTTATTAATATTATTTTTGATATTAATATTTTCAAATTCTATAACCAAACCGATTTTATATTTATATGAAGTATCAAAAAAGATTACAGGAGGAGATTTAAATGTAATAATAGATGAAAATATAAAAAATAAAAATAATGAGATGGGACATCTTGCTTCCGCTTTTAGTTTAATGATTTTAAAATTAAAAGAAAAGATTGCAGCAGTTGATGAATCTTCTAAAAAAGTTTTAAAAAGTAATTCTGATTTAGAAAATTCTAATAAAGCAATATTAAATATACTCGAGGATGTTGAAAAGGAAAAAAATAATGCAGAAAATATAGCGAGTGATCTAGAAAAATTTAAACTAGCTGTTGAAAATGCTTCAGATCAAATAATAATTACTGACGTAGAAGGAATTGTTATTTATGGTAATAAAGCTGTATATAAGATAACGGGTTATACCGCAGAAGAAGCTATGGGCAAAAAGGCTGGCGTTTTATGGAAGTCACCAATGTCGACTGACTATTATAAAAATTTATGGGATATCATAAAGAATCAAAAAAAGATGTTTATTAGTGAAATACAAAATAAGAGAAAATCAGGTGATATTTATACTGCAGCAATAAGTATATTTTCTGTTTTGAATAAAGATGGAGAAATAATTTATTTTGTTGCTATTGAAAGAGATATTACAAAAGAAAAAGAGGTTGATAAGGCTAAAACTGAATTCGTCTCACTTGCATCCCATCAACTTCGTACTCCACTTTCTGCTATTAACTGGTACACAGAAATGTTACTTGCTGGAGATGCTGGAGCAGTAAATGATGAACAGAAAAAATATCTTGAAGAAATTGCAATTGGGAATAAAAGAATGGTTGACTTAGTCGATGATTTGTTGAATGTATCTCGATTAGACATGGGGACATTTGTTATTGAAACTAAACCAGTTAATTTATTAGAATTAATTAAAAGTGTCTTAAAAGAATCTAGTGCGATGATTTTAGAGAAGAAAATGATAATTAAAGAGTCGTATGACGAAGGATTATCGTTATTTTTAGCAGATGAAAAGTTGATACGTATGATATTTCAAAATTTATTATCAAATGCAGTAAAATATACTCCTCCATCTGGATTAATAAAAATTAGTCTATTAAAAATTAATAAAGGCGAAAGTTTTGGCGATAAAATCATAGATGAAGAAAGTTTAGCATATTCAGTTGCAGATTCTGGAATGGGAATACCCACAAGCCAACAAGGTAGAATATTTTCTAAACTTTTTAGAGCAGATAATGCAAAAGAATCAGAAACAGAAGGAACTGGTCTTGGTTTATATGTAGTTAAATCTATTGTTGATCAAGCCGGCGGTTCGTTGTGGTTTAAATCAGAAGAAAATAAAGGCTCAACATTTTATGTAGTATTTCCTCTAAGTGGGATGAAAGTAAAAGAAAAGGTTAAAGAAGTTGTATAATTTATTAATTTAATTTAGAATATATAATATGAATAATGGAAAAAAAATAATATTAGTTTTAGAAGATGAAAGACCTCTATTAGAAGCTATTAGAATAAAATTAGAAAAAAATAATTTTGAGGTTGTGACTACTCGTACAGTAGAACAAGCAAAAGAATATGTGAAGGATCTTGCTGTTGTTGATGCTATTTGGCTTGATCATTATTTAATTGGCAGGGAAACAGGTTTAGATTTTGTTGCATGGTGTAAAGAAGAAGACAATATAAAATGTAAATGTATACCAATTTTTGTTGTATCTAATACAGCAAGTTCTGATAAGGTAACTACCTACATGAGTTTGGGGACTAAAAAGTATTTTGTTAAATCAAATCATAAATTAGATGAAATTATACAAGAAATTTATAAAAGTTTATCTGAAAAATAATATTATAATATAACTGTGTAAGTTAAAAAATTTTAGAATCTGTATTATCTTTTTAATAATAATATTTATAAATAAAACAGGCATATTTATGATGGATAAATATTTTTATTGAATTTACAGAAAATCTGGTATATTCTATACATGTCACTATCAATAGGAATGACGTGAATACAAAGCAACATTCCATTCCTTCCCCCTTTATTATAAAATTACCGCCTGTACAGACAAGAGGGTAGATTATGAGCTATCTAATACTATTTTTTCGTTGACATTTATTATGTAAGGTGCTAACATATTAAATAGCTTAATAAATAAGCTTTTTATATGATAAATCGTAAAAAAATAATTGAAGATCTTCTGCAAAACATGCATGCTATGCGACATAAACTAATGGTAGGTTATACGGCTAAAAGAGAAGTAGTTATTACACCATCTCAAGGTTTTGTGTTGCGTTTTGTGGCTAAAAATAGTTCTGTAAATGTAAAAGCTATTACTCAAGCGCTTAATATCACGAGCAGTGCCACAACACAGCTAGTTGATGGTCTTGTTGAAAAAGGATATTTGATTCGTAGAGTTGATTCAAAAGATAAGCGAATTACTACTTTATTATTATCCCTAAAAGCTAAAAAACTTTTTAAAAAATTTGAAGAGAAAAGATTACAAAAAATGACAACATTTTTTAATGTATTTACCGATGAGGAACTAACCCAATATGTCACTCTCAATAAAAAAATTACCGATAATATTATAAATAATGGAAATTAAAGATAAATTTATAAACCATTATGTTTAAATTATTAAAATATTTAAAACCATATACTCTCCATATTATTGCACTAGTTGCTTTGGTCTTCGGCACAGTCGCAGCGACCCTTCAATTGCCCGACTATATGGCCATCATCATTAATGATGGCATTATCAAGTCGAATAACAGTGTAATTTTTCACAATGGACTTTTAATGCTTTTGATCGCCTTGGGTGGTGCTGTCTGTACCATAGGAGTTGGCTATTTAGCTTCAAAGATTGCTACTGGTTTTAGCCGAGATATAAGAAACAAAGTATTTTCTCGTGTGGAAAGTTTTTCTTTGATTGAGTTCAATAAATTTTCAACCGCCTCACTAATAACTCGCTCAACTAATGATGTCCAACAAATCCAAACGGTAATGGTTTTGCTTCTTAGAATGGTTTTACAGGCTCCAATTATGGGGATTTGGGCAATTTTTAAAGCTTATCAACTAGCTCCATCACTTTCTTGGATTATTGCTCTTGCTGTCGTAATTTTACTTGGAGTAATTTTTATAATGTTTGCAGTTGTATTACCAAAATTTAAGGTTTTACAGAAATTAGTAGATAGGCTTAATCTAGTAACTAGAGAAAATTTAACTGGACTACGTGTCATTCGTGCTTTTAATAACGAAAAAATTGAACAGGAAAGATTTGAAAAAGCTAACGTTGATTTAACAGCAGCCAATCTTTTTGTAAACCGACTGATGGTGGTAATGCAACCTATGATGATGTTGATTTTGAATTTAACTTCTGTATTAATCGTCTGGGTGGGAGCGTCTTTTATTAGCTCTGGTAGTTTGGATATTGGTAACATGATTGCATTTATGCAATATGCTATGCAAGTAATTATGGCATTCTTAATGATTTCGATTGTTTTCATTATGGTGCCACGAGCTTCAGTTTCAGCTGAAAGAGTCAATGAGGTAATTGATACAGAACCACTTATTAAAGATCCCAAAAATCCAATTTCTGTTAAAAATCTTCACGATGGTGTGATTGAATTTAAAAATGTTACTTTTTGCTATCCTGGGGCAGATACTCCTGTATTAGATAATATTTCCTTTAAAGCAAATCCTGGCGAAACAACAGCTTTTATTGGTTCAACTGGTTCGGGTAAATCGACTTTAATAAATTTAATTCCACGATTTTACGATATTAATTCTGGTGAAATTCTTATTGATGGAATTTCTATACGTGAATATAAGCTTGAAGATCTTTATGCCAAAATTGGTTACGTTCCACAAAAAGGGGTTTTATTTTCTGGAACAGTGGAATCAAATATCAAGTATGGTGCTCTAAATGCAACTGACAGTGAAGTTAAAAAAACAGCTGAGATTTCACAGGCTTTAGAATTTATTGAGAATCTTAAGGGTAAATTTAATGCTCCAATTGCTGAGGGTGGATCCAATATTTCTGGTGGCCAAAAACAAAGACTCTCAATCGCGCGAGCGATTGCGAAAAAACCAGAGATTTATATTTTTGATGATAGTTTTTCAGCACTTGATTTTAAAACAGATGCGATGCTTCGCCAAGCATTAAAAGATGAAACAAAAAATAAAACAGTTTTAATTGTGGCACAGAGAATTTCTACTATTTTATCTGCGGAAAAGATTATCGTTTTGGATGATGGCAAAATTGTGGGTGTTGGAAATCATGAACAGTTACTTAAAGATTGTGACATTTATCGAGAAATTGCCTACTCACAACTTTCGGAAGATGAATTGAAGGCTTATCATAATTTAAAAATATAATATGAGCGAAAATTCTAAATTACAACCATCAAATATCAACACGAACCAGCCGAGACCTCCGATGCCTATTGGTCCTGGTGGACCTGGACGTGCTGGGATGAAACTAGTTGAAAAACCAAAAAACTTTAAAGCAACGATGAAAAAGTTGATTTCATATACACGGCCATTTTGGATTTCAATAATTTTTGTTTTCATTTTTGCTATTGCCAGCACGATTTTTGTCATTGTTAGTCCTAAAATTCTAGGAAATATGACCAATCAAGTCGTTAGCGGTTTTGTTTCTAAGGCAATAGACTTTGGTAAACTAAAGGGTTTTGCTATTAAACTTTTATTTCTTTATATTTTAAGTGCGATTTTCAGTTATATTCAAGGTTGGATTATGACTGGAGTTTCGCAGAAGATCACTTATCGTTTCCGTCGTGATATTTCTGAAAAGATAAACCGTTTACCTTTATCATATTTTGACAAAAGAACTTTTGGCGAGGTTTTGTCGAGAGTAACAAATGATGTGGATACTGTGAGTCAAACTTTAAACCAGAGCTTAACTCAAATCGTTACTTCAATCACAATGATTATCGGAATTTTGATTATGATGTTTTCGATTTCTTGGCAAATGACTCTAGTCTCACTTGTGCTTATTCCGCTCAGTTTTATTTTAATTGCAATGATTGTTAAAAAATCGCAGCACTATTTTAAAGAACAACAAGACTCTCTTGGTGAACTTAATGGTCATATTGAAGAAATGTATGCTGGTCATAATGTGATGAGAGTTTTTAATGGTGAACAGCAATCAGTAGAGAAGTTTAAAAAAATTAACACAAAACTTTATGGTAGTGCTTGGATGTCACAATTTTTATCAGGCTTAATGATGCCCATTATGACTTTCGTTGGTAACTTGGGTTTTGTTGGAGTATCAGTACTTGGTGGATGGCTGGTCATTCAAGGTAAAATACGTATTGGTGATATTCAGGCATTTATTCAATATGTTAACCAATTTAATCAACCAATCGTTCAATCGGCTAACATTGCCAATGTGATGCAATCAACGGCTGCAGCAGGAGAACGTGTATTTGAATTTTTAGATGAGAAAGAAGAAAGTGCTGAAGACGAGAAAAGTATTGTTCTTCAGGATGTTAAAGGTGGAGTTGAATTTAATAATGTTGTTTTTGGTTATGATAAAGATAAAGTTATTATAAAAGGTTTCAACGCTAATATTAAGCCAGGTCAGAGAATTGCTATTGTCGGTCCAACTGGTGCTGGTAAAACTACTATGGTGAATTTATTAATGAGATTTTATGATATTGATGAAGGTACCATCAAAATTGATGGTGTTGATATTAATAAAATGAAGCGTTCAGATGTTCGAAAAATGTTTGGTATGGTTTTGCAAGATACATGGTTATTTAATGGAACAATTCGTGAAAACATTGCTTATGGTAAGCCAGACGCAACAGAAGAAGAAATAGTTGCTACCGCCAGTGCGGCACATGCTGACCATTTTATTCACGCTCTGCCTCAAAGTTATAATTTAAAATTAAATGAAGAAGCAGATAATATTTCCCAAGGAGAAAAACAATTATTAACTATTGCTAGAGCTATGTTAATTAAAACTCCGATGTTGATTTTAGATGAAGCAACGAGTTCGGTTGATACGCGTACTGAAGTTTTAATCCAAGAAGCGATGGAAAATTTAATGAAAAGTAAAACCAGTTTTGTTATTGCTCATCGTCTTTCAACCATTCGTAATGCTGATCTAATTTTGGTAATGAAAGATGGAAATATTGTTGAGCAAGGAACCCATAAAGAACTGCTAGCTCGAAAAGGTTTTTATGAATCATTGTATAATAGTCAATTCGTTGCCAGTTCGGTTGCATGAAGTTAATTGTAGTATAATAAAATTATGAATTTGTTTAAAAAACATATTGAATATTGGAAAGACAATCCAAATGGTTATTGGTTTAAGAGAAAACTCTATGGTTGGGGTTGGACACCAGTTAAATGGCAAGGGTGGTTTGTCATAGCTATATTCCTTCTTTTTATTTTAGTGAGTAGTTTTGATATGAAATCTAATTCAGGTTCAACTTATACAGAGATAACATGGTTTTTATTTAAAGTTGTTTTGTCTGTAATTATATTAATTTTTATTTGTTATAAAAAAGGCGAGAAACTAAAGTGGCAGTGGGGTTTAAAGAATCCTAAAATTTAATTTTAATAAAATGTGGAAAAAATTCTCAAAAATATTTAATTCTCCTACAATAATTATTACAATTATTGTAGTTTTATTTATTGGTATTGCTATACCGAAACTTACTGTTCACGACCTTGTGCCAGTGGACACAAATTTGAGGCAAATTATCATGAATGACATCAATTATCATTATGACAATCCATTTGAACGAACAGCTCTGTATCTTGGCAAAAGTCGCATTATAGCAGTTACTCCCACTAGTGCAGAAATAGAGTCGTTCACAGTATTTCGTATACCACTTGGTTTCTTTAGTGGACAGCATGATATGAAGCTTCTCATTTCTTGGAACCCAGTTACTCTTTAAAGTAATTAAATAAGACAATATGGAATTATAAATGCTTTGCCCGTAATTGTTAAATTATATAAAAATTTGCTATATTGGACTGTATGTTAAGTATCGGAATCGTAGGTTTACCAAACGTCGGAAAATCAACTCTATTTAACGCCCTTACAAAAAAGGGTGTTCCAGCAGAGAATTATCCATTCTGCACAATAGACCCTTCTATAGGGATTGTGCCTGTTCCTGATGAACGTTTATGGAAGCTTTCCGAATTTTCAAAGTCAGCAAAGACAATACCTGCTGTTATAGAATTTGTGGATATCGCAGGACTTGTTGCTGGTGCAGCAAAGGGTGAAGGACTCGGAAATAAATTTTTGGCTAATATTCGTGAAGTTGATGCTATTTTAGAGATGGTAAGAATTTTTCCACTCAAAAATGATAAAGGTAATGAAATTATACATGTATATGGAGATATAGACCCACTTCGTGATATAGAAGTTATTAATCTGGAGCTTATACTTGCAGATTTGGAAACTGTCTCAAAACGTAGAAGTAATTTAAATAAAGATATAAAGAAGGGAGACAAGGATGCTGTTACTGAAGATGGTGCATTAGTAAAACTTGAAGTTGCTTTTGAAAAAGCGCAACTTGCTAATACTGTGGAATTTAATGAAAAAGAAATAGAAAAAGTAAAAATGTTAAATTTGCTCACTCTTAAACCTTTTATTTATGGATTAAATAAAAAAGGGGGAGTACAAAATTTAGACGAAATGAATCCCGAAGTATTTAAAGAATTAACAGATTATATCGAAAGTACTGGTTCTAGATATGTTGTCATTGATGCAAAAATTGAAGAAGAATTAAAAGATTTTGAAGGTGAAGAAAAAGAAATGTTTCGCAAAGAAATGGGCGGGGATGATGACGGAATAAATCATTTAATCACTGAGGGATATAAACTTCTTAATCTGGATACTTATTTTACTACGGGTACAGATGAAACACGCGCTTGGACGATTAAAAAAGGAAGTACAGCACCTGTGGCTGGTATGGCTATTCATACTGATTTTAAAGATAAATTTATTCGCGCAGAAGTAGTATTTTGGAAGGATTTATTAGAAAGTGGAAGTTATGGTGAAGCACGCTCAAAAGGAAAAGTGAAGACTGAAGGGAAGGAGTATATAGTGAAAAATGGGGATGTCGTAGAATTCAAAATTTAATAATTTGGAATTCGGAGATACTGAATAATCGAAGGGTGGTAAAATTCAAAATTTAGAGGTCCAACCTTCAATTAGTAGATTGACCTACTGGGCTGGTTGGCTTCGGAGGTTGTACCTCAAAATTTTTTTATATATCTCCATAAACTTTATCGATAAAAAAGTCCTCGGAGGAGGGAGTGGTAGAAGCCACCCAGTAGGTCATTCTACTGAATGAGACATTTTTTCTTGAAAAAATTTATTACGACAATAAGACAGTTACGATGGTTGACATTTAGGTGTTTTTTGTGATTAAATGATGAAAAGGTAAGAAACCAGCCTCATTCCGCTTCGGTAGAATTAAATGGCTCTATTTTTGTGTTTTTTAAAAAAATAAAAAGATGGCTGAAAACAAAAATGTCGTCGAGATGTTGGGTGAATATCTAGCTTCTCTTTCTGAATTAATTAAGAAATGGAGTATTTGGGGTCTAGACTTAAAAAAGTTGCTTCATGTGCTTCATCAGCTTAGGAAGGATGATTTTATTGGTTTAATTGAGAAAACTCATAAAATTGAAAAAATTCATCTTTATAATTCTGAAAAGAAAAATCCAGAATTTAAGATTCTTATTGATCTTGGTATTATTACTGTACCAGATGACTACGTAGATGAAACTTGTATTAGTGATTTTTCTAAAAAATTTCATCGTGAAGTCTTTGTGGCTAACTTGGTTTCAGATGAAAATTTAAAAGAATCATGTGGAATCAAAATCAATCCAGGAGACAGATTTCATGTTTATATTTACGAATTTGTCACCGATTACTTAAGTGTCTCAAGTAATAACATAAGAAATTTTTTAAAAAAAAACGGTTTTGTTTTACTTGAGTCAAAAGGAGTAGCTCTCGCTTATAGTCAAAAAAGCGAATTAATACCCAAAAGTAGAGATTATTACTATTCTTTTGGGAAATCTGGGTATTATCCAATTTGGCTAAATTTCCAGAGCAAAATATTCTTTTTGGCTGGTGCCTCTATCGATGGTGATCACGATAAAGGTTCCGTTTTTTTTGCTTTTTTGCCAGTAAAAGATTAATTAAATTAAAAAAGTGTTGTTAATATAACAACACTTTTTTATTTTAATTTTTAATATATAATTACATCTATGAATGTTAATTGGCAAAAGGCAGAAAAGATTTTAAAAAATGATGGGGTGGTTGTACTACCTACTGATACTTTGTATGGTGTAGTGGCTAGTATCTTTTCAAAAAAGGCAGTACGTAAAATTTATAAAATAAAAGGGAGAAGCAATAATAAGCCACTTATTGTTCTCATTTCTTCGTATTCTGATTTAAATAAACTAGGAATTAAAATTAATAGAAAACAATTAAGTCTTTTAAAAAAAAATTGGCCAGGAAAAGTTAGTGTGGAATTAATACACTCAGATAAAAACTTTTCGTATATTAGAGGAGGTCATAATTATAGTGGATTTAGAATGGTTGGTGAAAAAAATAAAAATTTATTGAATTTAATTAAAAGTATCGGTCCCATTATAGCTCCAAGTGCAAACAAGCAAGGAGAAAAGCCCGCAGAAACTATAAAAGAAGCCAAAGAATACTTTGGAAATAATGTAGATTTATATATAGATGGAGGAAAAAAGATAGGGGAACCATCTACTCTAATACGAATAAAAAATTGTGAGGTTGAAGTATTAAGACAAGGGGTAATAAAAATAAAATAAAAAATAAAGGTTGGACGTATGCGACGTTGGACAACTGCTACGGCAGGTGTACAACGTCAGTCCAACCTCTATTTTAATTTTATGCTTATTTTTTATTATTCATTTCCTGATGTTGTTTTTTGAGTTCTATTACTTCTTCTATTAGTTTGCCCATCGTGTCTTCAATTCTTGTTAGGATTTCTTCATCCTCTTTTTCTTCTTTTTCTTCATTTTCATCTTCCTCCTGAATTTCTTCTACGTCTTCCTGAATCTCATCAACGTCTTTTTGAATCTCGTCAACATCCTTTTCGATACCTTCTACGTCTTCCTGAATCTCTTCCACATCAAGAGCAACTGCACTTAGCTTGTCGTCTTGACGGTTTACTGACATTTGAATAAATATAGATAAATATATTGCCTCTAAGGATACAATAGTTGTAACTACCAATAATATTTGTTCAAATGGAATTCCTAAAAAATATAATGTAAATGAAGTAATAAATAATACAGTGTGCACAAAAAGAGAACCAGTAGATCCCATCCATCTGGTAGCTTTAATAGAAACTCGCTCAAGAGTATTGCTTGATTTTGTGACTAAACGTTTCATATCTTCGGTTTATTATACACCTAAATTCTGATATAATACAATGATTATGGATCCCGTACGAAGCCGCGATCACGGGGTTGGATATATTGAGTTACTTTAATTATTATAAATTTAATTATGTAGATTTCGGTCTTTTGAATAATAATGACCGCGACCTGCTTCGTACGGGATGGAAACAAATATAAATACACCTAAACAATCAAATTTTTTAAAAATATCTATTGTTGTCGCTATAGTTATTGTTATGAATATGTTTTTTAATTACGCGGTATCTCTTTTATTTAAAGAGCCTGTTTTTGATAACTTTATTAAACCTACTCAAATAGTTGAAACTATAAAAACCAAAGACCAATGCGTTACTATTGGAGGACAATGGAGTGAGAATGTATATCCGGACCCTGTTCTTAATGGCAAGACTCAAGTAGAGGGTTACTGTAATGAAAATTATACTAAACAATTAAATTATGATAATGCTCGTAAGGCTTATGAAAAGAAAGTTTTTATCACTTTAATTATTTTGGGAATTGTTTCTTTAGTTGTTGGAGGGTTTATCAGTATTTCAATTTTATCTGTTGCTTTTGCCTGGGGTGGAGTATTGTCTCTTATTATTGCTTCCATTCGTTATTGGTCTCAAGCTGATAATCTAGCAAAAGTTGTGATACTAGCGTTAGCCCTCGGTATTCTCATTTGGCTCGCAGTTAAGAAGTTTAATAAATAGAAAACTACGCAAATTATATTCTAAAAAAAGTCCTCGGATGAGGGAGTGGAAGCCACCCAGTAGGTGATTCTCCTGAATCAGACACTTTTTATAAAATAATTTGCTACGTTATTAAAATATATGAAAAATTACGAACATACAAAAATTGAAAAAAAGTGGCAAAAAGAATGGGATAAGAATACCATTTATAAAACTATAAATGGTAAGGGTAAAAAGATGTATGTTCTTGATATGTTTCCATATCCCTCAGGTGTAGGTCTACATGTGGGTCATCCTCGCGGTTATATAAGTAGTGATGTATATGCTCGTATGAAGCGTATGCAAGGCTATAATGTGCTTCATCCTATGGGTTATGATGCCTTTGGCTTGCCTGCAGAACAATACGCACTACAACACAAAATACACCCCAAAAAAGCCGTAGAAGAAAATGTACAAACTTTTAAAAAACAGCTTTCAATTATAGGCCTTTCTTATGATTGGTCGCGTGAAGTAAACACTACAGATCCAAAGTACTATAAATGGACCCAATGGATATTCCTTCAAATATATAATTCTTGGTATGACAAAACAAAAAATAAAGCACGACCTATAAAAGAACTAGAAAGTATTTTTAAAAAAAGTGGAAATATAAAAGTAAATGCAGCTTGTAGTTCAGATATAGAATTTTTTTCAGCAAAAGCATGGTCAAGTTTTTCTAAAAAAGAAAAACAAGATATTCTTATGAAATACCGTCTTGCCTATGAAGGTCATAGTGAAGTAAATTGGTGCGAAGAAATGGGTACTGTTCTTGCCAACGATGAAATAGTAAATGATGCAAATGGAAATCCAGTTTCTGAGCGTGGCGGTTTTCCTATTGCAAAGAAATCAATGCGTCAGTGGTTTATGCGTATTACTGCATATGCGGATAGACTTTTATCTGGTTTAGATAATTTGGAGTGGAGTGATCATATTAAAGAAATTCAAAAGAATTGGATAGGAAAATCAGAGGGAAGTGAAATTGAATTTAAGATTGTGGTTGTTTCTTCTTCAGAGGTACAACCTCCGAAGCCAGTTGAGGTTGGACCTCTGAAGGTATTTACAACAAGAGCGGATACTATTTTTGGTGCGACATATGTTGTGCTTGCACCTGAAAATCCTTTAATTAAAAAATTTGCAGCAGAAATTTTAAATTTAAATGATGTAAATAAATATATAAATTTAGTAAAGAATAAATCTGATGAGGATAGAACAAAAAATGATAAAGAAAAAACAGGAGTAGAATTAAAAGGCATAATGGCTATTAATCCAGCCAATGGAAAAGAAGTTCCAGTTTGGATTGCTGATTATGTACTTGCAACTTATGGTACAGGAGCTGTAATGGCTGTACCAGCACACGACGAACGTGATTTTGAATTTGCTAAGAAATATAATTTAGATATAAGACAGTCCGTAATGCCAGTATATGGTAATTCTATTGAAGGAGAAGAGGTTAGATATGCTGTTTCAGCTTTTGTTAAAAGACAATCAGACGGTAAATATTTATTTATAAAAGCAAAAGAATTTGGTCATATTTCAAAGGTATATGGAGGAATTGAAGAAGGTGAGACTCCTTCTCAGGCAGGTATAAGAGAGGTTTTTGAGGAAACTGGCTATAAAACAAAGTCAGTTGTAGATTTTGGTTTTTCTACTCAATCTCATTTTTTTCATCCTTTTAAAAAAGTTAATCGTAAATTAATAAGTGATTTGGTTGAATTAGAATTAATAGATGAGGAGCAATTTGACATAGATGAAGAAGAGGCACTATTGCACGAAGTATTGTGGCTTACACTCGATGAAGCAATAAAATTAATTAGTAATAAAAAAGAGCTTGATGATTTTGAAATACGTGAAGGAAAAAAATGCTTTACCGAAGATGGTATTATTTGTAACTCAGATAATTTTTCAGGAATATCATCAGAGGCTGCTCGTAAGCAAATAACTGAAAAAGTAAATGGAAAAATTGTTACAAAATACAAAATGCGTGATGCTATTTTTGCTCGTCAAAGATATTGGGGTGAGCCAATACCATTGAAACATAATAAAGATGGGATAATTACAAACCTAAAAGAAAAAGATTTACCACTTGAATTACCAAATGTAAAATCTTATGTTTCTACTGGGACAGGAGAGTCTCCACTTGCAGGTGTAAAATCATGGGTGAAAGATGGATATGAGACAAATACTATGCCAGGATGGGCTGGTTCATCATGGTATTTTTTGCGATATATGGACCCATTAAATTCTAAGCAATTTGCTTCAAAAAAAGCTATTGAATACTGGAAAGATGTTGATGTCTATGTAGGAGGGCAAGAGCATGCTACTGGACATTTATTGTATTCACGTTTTTGGAATAATTTCCTTTATGATATGGGTCATGTTCCATTTAAAGAACCATTTAAAAGATTAAAGAATCAGGGAATGATTCTCGCAACAGACGGACGTAAAATGAGTAAACGTTGGAATAATGTTATAAATCCAGATGATATTGTTAAAAATTATGGAGCAGATACTTTACGTGTATATGAAATGTTTATGGGTCCATTTGAGCAAAGCTTACCGTGGTCTACAGAAAGTATAATCGGGTCACGAAGATTTATTGATCGTGTATATAGACTTCAGAGTAAAATAACAAATACAAAAAGTAGTTTAGGCGTAGAAAAAATTCTTCATAAAACAATTAAAAAAGTTAGTGAAGATATTGAAAATTTTGCTTTCAATACTGCCGTTTCTTCTATGATGATTTTAATAAATGAAATTGAAAAGGGAGAATTTATTGGAATTAAAGATTTTAAAATGTTTTTACAAATTCTAGCTCCATTTGCACCATATATTACTGAAGAATTATGGAACAATTTAGGAGAAAAAAAGTCTATACATAAGAGTCTTTGGCCAAAATGGGATAAAAATAAAATAATAGATAATGTTATTAAATTGGCTGTCCAAGTTAATGGCAAAGTTCGATCTGAGATAATGATATCAAAAGATATGACAGAAGAAGAAATTAAAAAAGTAGCTCTTAATGATAATAATGTAATTATTTGGGTAGAAAATAAAGAAATTAAACGATTTATATATATACCAGGTAGAGTTATAAATATAGTCGTCTAGTTTTATATACATTTATTGTGTATAATTATTCAGTTATATTTAGTCATTTTGTTTATCATTCATTATAAAAATAATAATTATTTAAATTATCAATGGTCAATCGTATTATTACATTTCTTAATAAAGAGTTTAGTGGAGTGAATGAGGCCGCCCTATTACTTGGCGGCTTTGCTTTTTTATCTCAAATATTAGGACTTATACGAGATAGAACCCTTGCTCATATTGTTGGGGCAGGACCATTGCTTGATGTGTATTATGCAGCATTTAGAATTCCTGATTTTCTATATATTTCTATTGCGTCATTGGCTTCTGTTACTGTATTAATGCCATTTTTAGTTAATAAAATAAATAATAATAGTGATACAGCAGATAAGGCTAGATCATTTATGAATAATATTTTTAGTGCATATATGATATTTATGGTGTTAATTAGCATTATAATTGCTATTTTTATGCCTTATATAGTTTCTTATATGGTTCCTGGTTTTAATGAACATCAAATAAGTTTATTAATAACAACAAGTAGAATAATGCTGTTATCTCCAATTTTTATTGGGTTATCAAATTTAATTGGTACGATTACTCAGTTATTTAGAAATTTTATTATTTTTTCTTTATCTCCTGTTTTTTATAATGTAGGTATTCTTTTTGGAGTGATATTTCTTTACCCTAAATTTGGAATTTATGGTTTAAGTATGGGGGTTATAATTGGAGCAACTATGCATTTTTTAATACAAGTTCCAGTAGTTATAAAACATAATTTCTTTCCAAAATTTACTTTTAAAATAAAATGGAAAGAGATTATTCATGTTGTAAAATTATCTGCACCTAGAACTTTTACGTTATCCTGTAATAGTTTGGCATTTATTTTTCTTATTGCGATGGCTTCAACTTTAAAACAAGGGTCAATTTCTTTATTTACTTTTGCTTTCAATCTCCAGTCTGTTCCAGTTGGTATTATTGGAATATCATATTCGGTTGCTGCGTTTCCTGTTTTAGTAAAATCATTTTCAATGAAAAATATGGATAATTTTATTAATCAAATAATTTTTACTGCAAGACAAATTATATTTTGGTCTTTACCAGTTATTACTCTTTTGATTGTTTTACGAGCTCAGATTGTTCGTGTGGTTTTAGGTTCAAATACTTTTTCTTGGGCAGACACACGACTAACAGCTGCTTCGGTAGCTCTATTTATATTATCACTAGCATCTCAAAGCCTTGTTTTATTATTTGTTCGTGGGTACTATGCTGCAGGAAATACAAAAAAGCCCTTATTTATAAATGTTTTTTCCTCAATTATGGTTATTGTTTTTGCTAAAGCATTAATTTTTATTTTTAATAACTATCCAAATATACTTTTAAAATTAGAACTTATTTTGCGCGTTAAAGATGTTCCCGGAACTATAATGTTGGCTTTACCGTTTGCTTATGCGGCTGGTTCACTTTTAAATTTCTTTTTAATGTGGATTGCGTTTAAAAAAGATTTTCTTAAAAATAATAAAATTAATTTATCTTTAACTTTTATACAGAGTTCTATAAGTGCGGTTGTTATGGGATTAGTATCTTACAAATGTTTAGATTTTTTTGATAATTTGTTTAATTTAAATACCGGTATAGGAATTTTTTTTCAAGGTTTTTTGTCTGGTATTTTAGGTATAATTTCTGGGGTATTAATTTTGTATATATTTAAAAATAATGAATTATTTGGAATTATTCATGCTCTTAGAAATAAATTTTGGAAAAATAGAGTTCTTGTTCCAGAACAAACAGATTTATAATTTATATAATATCCCCAATAGGGCTAAGCCCCTATTGGGGAGTCCTTTCGTTTTAAGGCTCTTTTTGGTAGTATAGACCTATGGATATTAAATTAATTAGAAATTTTTCAATAATTGCTCACATCGATCATGGCAAGAGTACTTTGGCTGATAGAATGATAGAAGTGACCGGTACAATAGAAAAACGAAAGATGAAAGACCAGGTATTAGATTCAATGGATCTAGAAAGAGAGCGTGGTATTACTATAAAGATGCAGCCTGTTCGCATGGAGTATAAATTAAATAATGAAAATTATATTTTAAATTTAATTGATACACCTGGGCATATAGATTTCTCTTATGAAGTATCACGCGCCTTAAAGGCAGTAGAGGGCTCAATTCTTCTTGTTGATGCAACTCAGGGTGTACAAGCTCAAACACTTACAACGCTCCAAATGGCTCGTGATTCTGGGCTTGTGATTATTCCAGTTCTTTCAAAGATTGATTCTCCTCTTGCTCGTGTTGATGAAATTAAAATGGAAGTATCTATTTTGTTAAATATAGATCCAGACACTATTTTGCTTGTTTCAGGAAAAACTGGAGAAGGTGTAGCAACTTTACTCGAAGAAATAATAAAAAAAGTTCCTTGCCCTCATGTAGAAGATCATACTTCATTACCACAAAATAGTGGTCGTGCTTTAGTCTTTGATTTTAAATATGATAATCACAGAGGAGTTATTGTTTATATCCGAGTGGTTGATGGAAAGTTTAAAAAAGGAGAATCTCTTTTGTTTGCTGTCTCTTCTGAAAAGTTTATTTCTTTAGAAGTGGGAATATTTTCTCCTCAAGAAGAAGCACGTGAGACATTAAGTAATGGTGAAATCGGATATATTGTTACGGGTATTAAAAAACCAGGAATTGCTTCTGTAGGAGATACAATTACTTTTTTAAAAAATCCAATGCCATCACTTGCAGGATATCAAAATCCAAGACCAGTAGTTTGGGCTTCTATTTATCCAGAAAGTCAGGATGATTTTCCAAATTTAAAACAAGCATTAGGACGTCTCCGTTTATCAGATTCATCTTTTTCTTATGAAGAAGAAAATTCTGGATCACTTGGCAGAGGGTATAGATGCGGATTTTTGGGGATGCTTCATCTGGAAATAATTACAGAAAGATTAAATCGTGAATTTAATTTGGAATTAATAGTAACGATGCCGTCTATTACTTATAAAGTACTACTTCGAAATGGAGTGGAACAAATAATATATTCACCACATC
>Ga0209125_1001389_pt1 | contig 22952 bp, 19 predicted proteins | sample BarGraIncub1131A_FD_184503 | JGI IMG/M metagenome (GOLD analysis project Ga0209125, IMG submission 184503) | Arctic peat soil microbial communities from Barrow, Alaska - Barrow Graham LP Incubations 11-31A (SPAdes) (version 2) | ecosystem: Environmental > Terrestrial > Soil > Wetlands > Peat... | reverse complement strand
TACTTCTTTACATCATTATTCATTTTTTTGTTTTTTAATAATATCTAAATCCCTCTACCCTATTCTATTCCCTTGCCTAAGCAATTTATGACCTGATTTAAACTTTCATCTTCAAAAAATAAGATATAGGAACTGTTTTGAAATATAATATTCCATATGCAACCTACACATTATTAATTTTAGTGATAAACAAAAAACTACCCAAATGCAGGATTATGCATTTAGGTAGTTTTATACGCTTGTTTTGTTAAGAATATTAACGATGAAAAAATAAAGAAACTCAATTTAAACATGCCACTTGCCACGTGGGGCACCTGTTGCTCCACAACTAAAATAATGGTGCTCTAGGCTCGGGCACTATGTCTTCATAAATATATTTATGAAGCTGGTCCTTAGTAGCCTCTATATCAGTAACCAAATACCAAACACTATCCATCATTTTTCCTTTGCAATAGCCATCCACTGGAAATCTCTCTTGCTCCAAGGTGATTATATTAGAAGCAAATACTTTTATGCCAAGCTTTATTATGTCCGTACTTTTTATACTTGTTTCAGTAAAAGGTAGAAGCTTAGAAACTACAGATGGAAATTCTGTTACTCCTAAGGATTGAACCTTTGTGAGCATAGCTGATAAAATAGTCCTTTGTCTTTCAGTTCTCACAAAATCACCACCGGCAGTATAACGTATTCGTGAGTATGCTACAGCTTGAAGTCCGTTTAGAATTTGGGGTCCGGATTTTGTAACTTCAAGTATTGGTTTTTTCTCAATTGCAGCCACTTCACCCATATAGCTGTTTATTAAACTAATTTCATTATTTTCAACATCTATGGTTACTCCACCAATAGTATCTATAATCTTCTCAAGTTTAAAAAAATCTACAGTGACATAATCTCTGATGTTCAAATCAAAGTTCTCATTAAGTGTTCTTATGGCAAGCTGTGGTCCTCCGTAAGCATAGGCATGGTTAATCTTTGTGTCACCATGATTCTTTATTTCTACATAAGTATCTCTCATGACAGAGGACATTTTTATTTTTTTGTGTACTAAATCTATAGAAAGTACCATTATTGCATCTGACCGACTTGCTTCATCTACATCTCGTCTATCTACACCAAATAGTGCAATATTTATTATTTCGGTAACCTCTTCTTTTTTTATAGGTATTTCTTCTTTTAAAGGCACATCATTTTTTGAAGTTACTTCATCTTTTAGTGGTACTTCAGGTTTAATACCTAAATCCTCATCTGTTTTTAATATTGTTGTAGTGTTTATTTTGCTAAGTTGATAATAGGTGTAACTAAAGGATCCCCCAAGGACTAGTAGGATAACAATAAATACACCTAAAGCTAGTTTCATCCATAGCTTTATTTTCTTTTTGTTTTTATCTTCCATGGTGAGTAGTATAATCACTTTTAGAAGTAATTAATTTTTTATTTATATTATATTTCATTTATATCACTCCCCTTTTAGTTTATGTCCTAGTTTCTTACATTATACGATATTTACCTAAATGCTTTAGTTTCAGAATAAAGCAAATACCGCTATTAATTTATAGCGGCATTTCTTAAATTTTTATTTGTTCTTCTCACTAAATATTTACAACTTTAAACTTCTATTATTTTACATAATTGTATTATATAATTTTTGTATTTTTTTGTCAATAATAGTTTGAAAAAAGTTATAAAGTTATCATGTACTTGATAACTTTATAGATAAATAAATAGCTAAAGATATTCTCTTGGTATTCTATAAATGTAATTAAAATGTATTCCTAACGAAAAAACTGTTGAATTATATTTAAATATAATTCAACAGTTTTATAAAGCAATTAATATTATTTCTTGATGTTTAAAAAAGTGGTGCTTTAGCTACCGGCTTAATGTCCTCGTAAATAAATTTATAAAGCTGCTCTTCAGTAGCCCCCATATCAGTAACCAAATACCACACTCCATCAATTGTTTTACCATTACAGTAACCATCTACAGGAAATCTCTCCTGCTCCAAGGTTTTTATATTTGAAGTAAACACTTTTGTGCCAATCTTTAATATGTCCGTACTGTTCATGCTTGTTTCAATATAAGCTAAAAGTTCAGAAACAACAGATGAAAATTTATCTGCACCTAATGATTGAATGTTTATGAGCATAGCAGACAGTATGGTCCTTTGTCTTTCAGTTCTCAAAAAATCCCCTCCAGCAGTATAACGTACTCGTGAATATGCAACTGCCTGAAGACCGTTTAAAGTCTGCGGTCCTAATTTGGTAATTAATGATATTGATTTTTTCTCGATTTTACTAACTTCGATTATCTTGTCATTTATGAAACTAACTTCGTCTTGTTTAACATCTATATTTACTCCGCCCATTGCATCTATAATTTTCTCAAAATTAAAAAAATCAACGGTAACATAATCCCTAATTTCTAAATTAAAATTCTCATTAAGGGTTCTTATGGCAAGCTGCGGTCCACCGTAAGCATAAGCATGGTTAATTTTTGTTTGACCATGATCTTTTATTTTCACATAGGTATCTCTCATAATAGAGGACATTTTTATTTTCTTGTGCTTTACATCTATAGAAAGTATCATTATAGAATCTGAACGACCTGATTCATTCACATCCGTTCTATCTAAACCGAAGAAAGCAATATTTAGTATTTCATTACTGTTTTCTTCTAAAGGAATTTTTTCCTTTGTAGGTATTTCTTTTGGAGGTGCTTTAGGCTTAATACCTAAGTCCGCATCAGTTTTTGATATTATTGTAGTGTTTATTTTGCTAAGTTGAAAAAAAGTATAACTAAATGCTGCTCCACCAACTAATAAAATAATTATAAATACACTTAAAACAATTTTTATCCATAATTTCATTTTTTTCATATTTTCACCTACTTAAATATTTAGCATGTAAAAAATTTACCATTTATCGTATTGTGTCAAATTATAGTAAATATTCATTAATTGCTTCCTGACTTTATTTACGTTTGTTATATCTAAATCTGATACATCAGTAAGTATTAAATCAATTCCTTTTTTCTCTTTATATTGGTTAGCAAGCTCTCTACCTAGCTGCCCATTAGCTCCTGTGATTAATATCTTCATAATTTTTCCCCTTTATCTTTCCTAAGAAGCTCCTCTTTTTCCAAAAACGACAATTATTGTTTTAATCATTATCTTAATGTCTAATCCCACTGACCATTCATCAATGTATTTAGTATCTAAATGCACAACTTCATCAAAGTCCTTTATTCTACTTCTTCCACTTACTTGCCACATACCTGTTATACCAGGTTTAATACTTATTCTTCTCCTATGATAGTTTTTGTAACGCTTTACTTCATCTACTGTAGGTGGTCTTGTACCAACTAGACTCATATCTCCCTTTAAAACATTAAAGAATTGAGGAATTTCATCTAGGCTTGTCCTTCTAATGAATTTTCCTACAGAAGTTACTCTAGGATCATCCTTAATTTTAAACATAAACCCATCCTTATTTTCATTTTGAGCTTCCATATCTTTTTTCTTTTCTTCTGCATCAATATACATGGATCTAAACTTATATAGTTTAAAAATTCTACCGTTCATTCCAACTCTATTTTGAGCAAATATTATTGGCCCAGGAGAATTAATTTTAATAGCTATAGCTTCTCCAATCCAGAATACACTTGTAATAACCAACCCCACAATAGCTCCAATTATGTCAATCACTCTCTTAATAAATAACTGTAGTCTATTTAAGGATACAGAATGGAAGGTTATCATAGGCAGCGTACCTAAGCTAGCTACATTTATCCTTGAAAACTTCATTTCTACCAAATCTAGAAGAACCCTGGATGTTATTCCCATCTCTTCAGCAATTAAAACATATGCTTGAATTTCTTTAAAATATTTTATTGGTAAAGCAAAATATATTTCATCTACAACTTGATTCATCAAAACATTCTGAAAATTTTCCATATTAACTAAGACATTATGTTGATTTAAGTTTTGACTTTCATCAACACCTATAAATCTAACTACATTAACTTTAATATTAGTTTTATTAACATAATATTTGAATTGTTCATACATAGAGTTTACCCCTATAACCATAACCTGCTTAGTATTTTCACCGTTTTTAATTTTAAACACATACAAAACTAAGTATTTTTCTATTAACATAATAATAATAACTATTAAAAAGAAGTTAAAAAATAAAATTTTATTATACATATTTTCCTTAATAGCATGCATTAACGCCACTATTATACTACTAGAAAATAAAGAAGACACTATACTATTTTTAAATATTCTATCATAATATGTAAAAGTAGTTAAGTTATACATGCCATTGGCAGCCATAACGAAAATCCAGATTGGTATATATATTAAGATTATCCAGGAGTATTCCCCTATTCCATTTAGCACTGTTAAATCCGCAGAAACAACATAAGCAATGTAATATGATAATATAAGTGCTAATACATCGGTAATCAAATGAAACAAATCAAAAAATGCCAACTTATTAGAATTATGCATGGTATTCCTCCTTCATATGATTATTCGGGGGCTTGATGTAAATTATTCTTATTTAATGATGCAACTCGAAAACAACAATTATTTATTGAGCTTGTCCTTCCGAAATTCCCACTCCCTTTTCCCAAATTATTATACAGGTTTATTTATAATATAGTACCATAATTATTTTTTTTCTACAATATATTTCCTATTATACAATAATATATTTTCTATTATACAACAATCTATCTACAATTAATTACAAGTAACACACTATGTTATCTTTTAACCTGAAAAACGACAAAATATGTTCTAAAGCATTTTTCTTGTAAACATTTTATTAAGTGGTCCTCTTAATAATTGTTTTTCATAATCGTTACAACCAAAATTCCACATTATAATAGCATAGGCAGGTATAAACACTATAATAAATATAATCATTGATACAATTGAAGTTACAACAATGAATTTCAATATAATCAAACCGATTACTCCTGTTATAGTTATTGGAATAAGTAGTTTAATGAAGTTAATCCAATATCTCTTCATCTCAAGACCTACTCTAGAATAATATATATTTATTACTATTATGTTAATTAATGATCCTACTACTGTACCAAATGCACAACCTACACCACCATACATTTTCCCTAAAGGTATGCTAATCACTAAATTAATAAAAGCAACTATAATATATAAAATGGATCGCAACTTATGTTTGTTTTTCGCTTGTAATATTGAAGTCCCTAACACTTGACATATAGGGATTATTCTAATACTCATAATCATTAATGCTATAACATATGCTTTATCATAATCTATCCCTGCCCACTTAATAATAAACTGTTTTCCAATTAATATAAATCCTATAATTATTAACCCTACTATTTGCAATTGAATACGAGCGACCTTAATAAATAAATCTGTAATCACTTTATTAGACTTATTCTCAGCTACCATCTTAAATACTTTCGGTAATAGAAAACCACTTATAACAATTGTAAAACTACTAAAATACTGGTTAAATTTCATTGCAACTGAGTATACTGCCACTTCTTTACTGTTACTAACTATTCCTAAAATAATACTATCTGTACTCCAATATATAACGTCAACAATTGATGCTAAAAATATGTAAAATGAATATGAAAATAATTCTTTTATAATTGAAAATTGAAATTTTTTAATTAGGACCTTTATTTTTAATACTCTTATACAATATACCATCGCAGCAATATTAGCTGCTAGTCCTATAATCGCCGTTGCTAGAGTAAGTGCTATTGAAGCCCTCCCATTGAATAGTACCAGTAAAGTGATTATTGGTGTAATCAATGTTGTTATCATAGCCACTATCCTAGTAAATAAAAATCTTTCATATGCTATAATAATAGCCTCAAACACCATGAATGGAAATGAAAATGCTACATAAAAAACAGAAATAAGCATCATTATTTTCACTTTATTAATTTCAATACCAGTTAACCCATTATTAAAAATATACCTACTACTTAACGCAATAGGTATGCCTATTATTAATACAATAATAGCAATAACTGAATATATCAAAAGAAAAGTACCATTTAATGTATATTCCTTTTCTTTATCATTTTCTACTCTATATTTAGTAATATATCTTACAATTGCATTTGAAAATCCAAGATCCAAAAGTGTTAGATATGGTATCATAGAACCTGCCAAGGAATAAATGCCAAATTCACTCTGCCCCAACAATCTGATAGTAATTGGAGTTATGACAAATGAAAGTACTATACTTATAATAGTTTGAATATATGACAAAATTACCCCTGCTTTAATTTGAGTTTTCATTAGTTTCCACCTTTAATAAGTTTAAAATAAATTTTTCTTTTTATCTTTTTTATAATGGATTTATTTTTTGAAGTTTTTTTTGTAAAGTCAATTTTTAATATCCAATTAAAAAAACTATTGTTTTTCCAAAGTTCTTCATCCTCTTTATATTTATTCTGTAATGCAGCCCATGATGATGCAGTTGCTTCAGTAATATTCCAAACAAACTTCCAATTTTCTTTAATATTCAAAATTGTATTATTGGTTACATTAAACCCATATTTATTTGGATCTATTCCTTCTGCAATTAGTCCCATAATTGTTCTACTACATTTTTCACATATACTACAGTTCCTCCCACCTTTAGATTCCCAGCACACTCTTATTATAAAATTATATTCATGATTTTTAAGGTAGTTTCCAATAATTTTGATTTTATCCTGCCTGTCGTTTTCAAATCCCTCATGAACAACTTTGCAACTGCCCATTCTTACTTTATTATCTATATTAGGATGAGAAGCACATGATATCTCCGAATATTGCGTACTAAGTGATGCGGGTATATATACTTCTTTTATCTTATGAATGTATGCAAATGGTGCAATATGTCCTATAAGTCCTATACCACATTGAGCTCCGTGCCACCAACCATCATTCATGGAATTATAGAATGATCTATCTAGTTCTGCTTCATTAATAAATATACGAAAACTTGATTTTATTAATAAATTAGTTAAGCCTTGCTGTTTTCCAAAATTTACGACTTCATTTTTAATTCTCTTCCATCCTTCTTTATCATCTAGCATTATATCTGTTCCCCAAAGAGTTACAAGCGTCGGTTTCTCATCCAGTCTAGTAATTAATGTTGCAAGAGAATCTATTCCCCCACTAAAAAACGTAGCACTTTTTTGTTCCTGCATATAGTTACAATCGATTATCTTATGTGCACTAAACTTCCCTTTTAGTGTAGCCAACTTATGCATACTAACATATCCATGTTTAATTTTTTCAATACATTCATAAAAAGATTTATCTATCTCATTCACAATTATTTCTGAATCACTAAACCAAGCAATGGGAAGCAAGTTAGTTATAAGAGGAATTATTGCTATTCCTTCCGGTACATCCTCCATATTTTCTCCATATTCTACAAACATGTTATCATTAAGGTTAAAATACCGCTTTACATCACCCTGTATATCTAAAAAATATTCTACTCTATCACCATTGATATTAACTTTATCCACCCTTATTATGCTTCTACCCAAAATAACATCTACCCCTTAATAAAAAGTTTTTAGATTTATCTTTTTTTCATTTCACTAATAATTTTTTGATAGTATTCCATCGCAAATGCGCTATCATATGGAGGAGTGTCAATGTTTCTAAGTTCCTTGATATACTTATCTATTTCACCTATATTTTCAACAAATTTAATATAACTTAAATGTTTTAACCACTCGTAGGTTCCCTTTACCTTATGATTATAGTTACCAATAACTATGCATGGCGTAGAGGTTATTGCAGCAAAAACCATACCATGTAATCTATCAGTAATAACCAATTCTGATTTTTTAAATTCGCTAAATTTCAAATTTAATTCTTCTTCCCTTTGTTCACTTAAAATAATATGATTTTCAACAGTATCTGTAGTACTTATTTTTTCGTAATAGTTTTGTACAATACTATTAATACGAATTTTTTTCTCGTTGGTTAAAGTGCTCTCTTTATCACCTCGAATACATAACAATGCACCTTTTCTTTCAATAGTTAAATCTGTTTTATTTAAATACATAACAATATCCGGAGTTAAAATTACATTATTATTTTGAAAAGCTTGTTTCATTAAATCAAATGATACTTTTTCTCTTGCAACTATAGTTAAATTTCTATGTTTATTATAGATTCTCCGAGTAACTTCAAACTGTTTTAGACCTAATTTATTTTTTTTAAAATAGATTGTTTGTGGAAAAATGATTATATTATTTTTAGGAAATTTCGAAATAATTCTTCTCCTTGCTTCTTCCTCCCACAAATACTCATCACCTAAATTACCGCCTCCACAAAATAATAATATATCATTTCTATTTACACCTTTTCTGAGGGCCTTCATATGTTTATTAATATCGTCAGTAACGATTTCAATAATATTATAATTAAACATATAGTCTTCAACTAATTTTTTTTCAGCATAAGCAATGGCATGATCTCCCAAATTACCATGCTTAGGAGTGCCGAAAATAAAAATGCGTTGTTTATTTTTACTGTTATTATATAAATGCTTTGTTTCCTTATATCCATTTATGTATTCCATATAATCATTTAATTTATTAGAAATAAATATTTTTAAAATTCGTTTCATTATCTTATTCCTACTTTTCTAATTTATTTGCTTTTAACACTAAATTGAAATATTGATATAAAGAATTCTTTACTTTATTCAAATAAATTATAGTTATAAATTTCAAATAGTTCTTATTAATTATTGCTTTACTTAATTCTCTTACATAAAAACTACTTTCATCATTAATTTTTCCATAAAATTCATAGCTATTTAAATACATACTATCTATTACATTTTTAGATCTTATAATTCTATAATCATTTTTTTTGAGTTTAATAATTATAAACATTATCTTTACCAATAACCCCTTATATTTTTCATAAAGTTCTTCTTCAAAAATGTTGTAGCTTTCCAATCTTTTCATTTCATTAATTGTGTAGTTAAAGCCACTTATTACATCTAAAGATTTAGTACTAACACTATGGGTTATAGAATTTTCTCTTTGAAGATAATAATATCCAACATAATCAATTAGAGCATATTTTTTTGCTTTTGAAATTAAAATTGGTATTGTAGCATAATCCTCGTGCCATAATCCTTTTGGAAATCTAATGGTATAATCAATAAATAGATTTTTTCTATATATTTTGTTCCAAGCCATATCGGATATATCAACTATAATACTTTTACTCTCATTTATTATAATATCCTGATATTTTTTATTAGTTTTACAATCAGGTTCAAAAAATACAATTTCATCTTTTTTATAATAAAAACTTTTATAATCACACTCTACGATATCTGCATTTTTTGAAATTGCTGCTTCATATAAATTTTTGAACATATTAGTGTTTACATAATCATCAGAGTCAACAAATCCAATATATTCGCCGCTTGCCCTCTCTATACCAAAATTCCTTGCATCACTTAATCCGCCATTATTTTTTATAAATATCTTGACTCTGTCTGGATATTTTTTCAAATACTCGTCAATAATCATTTGACTTTTATCTGTAGAACCATCATTCACTATAATAATTTCAACTAAATCCAAAGTTTGGTTTACAAGTGAATGTAGACATTTATCTAAATATTTTTCAGTATTATAAACTGGAACTACTATTGATACTTTTATATTAATCACCTCTTAATAAAAAAACTTAATAATAGCTTTTCATAATATTATACTTACTTATCATTTAAAAATTCTATAGTTTCTTTAATACCACATAGAATATCATATTTAGGCTCCCAATTAACTTCATTTTTAATTTTTTGATAACTCATGTAACTATTTTTTATATCTCCAATTCTTTCATCAGTATAAATAGGTTTTATATTTTTGCTTAAAACTTTGTTTATAACTTTTAATAACTCATTTACAGTGGTTTTATTTCCATTGCATACATTGAAAATCCCATTTTTTTTATAGTTAATTGCCAATATATTTGCTTTAACTACATCTTTAACATATACAAAATCTCTTATTTGTTCTCCATCTCCAAATATTAATGGTGTTAATCCATTGATGATTTTTTCACAAAATATAGCTACTACTCCACCTTCTCCTGATGCATCTTGTCTAGGTCCATATACATTCGAGTACCTTAAAACTACATAGTCTAAGTTGTAGAGCGTTTTATACACTTTTAAATAATGTTCAACCGTATGTTTTGTAACTCCATAATTAGAAATCATGTCTAAAGGGTGTTGTTCATCTATAGGCAAATATTGAGGTTGTCCAAAAATAGCAGCTGATGCTGGATATATAATCTTTTTAACCCCGACTTTTCTACAGGCTTCAAAAACATTTATGCTACCTAATATATTAATACTTGCATCTTCTAAAGGATCTTGCAAAGATTTAGACACACTTATTTGTGCTGCATTATGAATAACCACCTCTGGCTTAAACACCTCAAAAACTTTAACAAGTTTTTCATCTCTAATATCAATTTTATATAAAATGGCTAAAGAATTTATACTTTTTTCATCACCATGAACCATACTGTCAACTATACAAACTTCATTACCTAAATAAATAAGCTCATCAACAATATGAGAACCTATAAATCCAGCACCTCCTGTTACTAATATTCTCATATGAAAACATCCTTCCTCTAAATATTTAATTGAATAATCACAGGACATTTTTTAAATTTCGCAATTTTCAGGAATGTTATAATTCTTTGTATTAAATAAAGAATTCAATTTTGTTAATAATGTATATCATAGCATATGTTTTGTTATTATTCAATATTTTGTAAATTTTATGTGTTAATTTATTATTTTTTGTTACTGCTTAAAATTGTATCTGTCCCTTGATCTAAAACATTTGCTCTATTATTTTTAACAGTAGTATTTTTAGCATTTTGAATGTATATGGAGTAACCCCCTTTAATTAATTTTCCTAACGCATTATTATTTTGAACAATATTATAATTACAGTCTTCTCCTTGTATTTGTATGGCACAAAAGTTATTAGGATTTACCCTAGTATCTCTTACTATATTATTTTCAATTATACAGTATAAACTTTTTTGTAATCTTATCGCAGGTTCATAACTACTTATTTTAGAATTACTATTTGTAACAGTATTATTATAAATTTTTGTGTTAGTGCTAAAAGTGTTAACATGAACCGATGTTAATGTTATACCACTACCAACAATATCATGAATATCATTGTTATAAATATATGAATTAGCAACCTCAGCAGTAATACCACCTGATATACAATTATATATATCATTTCCTGTGATTGTAATATTTTTGCTGGTTGTAACTTCACCTGCACTAGATGTTCCTATTCCAATACCTTGGTCACAATTATAGATTGTATTATTTTTAATTAATACTTTTTCAGCATTAGTAACCAGTATCCCATGACCATATATTTTATCATGCAAAATATTATTACTTATTACAATGTCATGAGCCAATCCAGTCTCATTTGAGTTAAAAATTGCAATAGGTTCTGAACTTTTTATTTTGCTCCCATAAATAATATTGTTATCAATCGTGATATAATTACTTGCTTCATCCGTAGAAATTATTCCACAATCCGTGTCATTTATTTCGTTATTTTTGATTGTTATATAATTACAATTAGATTGAATTAATATTGCTGAAAAGTTATTATGATAAAAATAACAGTTTTCTATTGATATATTTTGGCTTCCAGTTAATGAAACTAATATAGAACCAGATTCACTATCTCCTGGGACAATGTCCCAATTGCCATTAAACTTTAGCCCCTTTATCTTTATATTAGTTTTATATTTAGCTATAAATACGCTTTGCCAAACCCTAATGTTAGGTGATGCTATTATTTCAGCACCATTTGATGAAAAATAAATAATATTACTTTCAAGGGCTATATCTTTTGCGTAGTAGCGGCCACTTCCAAAATCAATTGAATCCTTACCATTCTGCTTTGCAAATTGTATAGCTTTATTTATTGCCGCACTACTATCAAATTGAGAGTATCCTTGCTCATCAATTGAGTGTGCATCAAAATATTTAATTCTTATGGAATTATTATGTGTAATACTAAATGAATTGGTTAATTTCAAAATATTAAAACTAATAATATTACTACGCTTTATTATTGAAAATATTAGTATGAATAATATTATTGAACATAATTTAATAATATTTTTTCTTAACACATAAATACACTCCTTTAATTCGTTAGCAAGGCTATCTTTATCAAGAGAATTCCTTTAGTTATATCTAAACAAATGTAGTTGATTTTATATCTTTCAATTATGTACTCATATTTCTCATAGCATATGTTTCATTTTATTCAATATAGTACTAAAGTATCACAATTTAGTTTAGTATCTCTAATACTATTATTTTCAAATACTTCAAAATTCAGAACTGGATTAACTTTATTTTACCAAACGAATTTTTTTACAACAAAAAAATAACGATCTCGCACTAGAAATTATTTTCTAATGCGAGACCCTCATTACTTATATTAGATTTATTAGATTTATTAGATTTTGTTACCAATAGAGCTTGTCCCTGTTCCTTGATTTAAAACATTTGCTTTATTATTTTTTACAGTAGTATTCTTAGCATCTTGAATATATATAGAGTACCCACCTTTAAGTAAGTTTCCTAACTCTTTATTATTTTGAACAACATTATAGTTACAGTCCTTACCTTGTACTTGGATAGCACAGAAGTTATTGGGATTTACCCTAGTATCTCTTACTATATTATTTTCAATTACACAGTTTAAACTTTTTTGTAATCTTATTGCGGGCTCATAGTTCCCTACTTTAGAATTAGTATTTGTTACTGTATTGTCATAGATTTTTGTATTAGTACTAAAGGTATTAGCATGAGATGCTGTCAATGTAATTCCACTACCAACAATATCATGAATGATATTAGAATAAATAGACGAATCAGCAACTTCAGCAGTAATCCCCCCAGAAATACAATCATATATGTTATTCTTAGTTATTGTTATATTCTTACAGATAGTAACACTACTGTCTGTAGGACTAGATACTCCAATTCCAATACCTAGATCGCAATTATATATATTATTATTTTTAATTAATACTTTTACTGCATTAGTAACTAATATGCCAGTCGCATAAACTTTACCATACACCGTATTATTAGTAATCGTAATGTCATGAGCTAAACCATTCTTGTTTGAATTATAAATTGCTATTGGTTCAGAAACCTTCATTTTGTTTCCATAAATTATATTATTATCTATTGTAATATAATTACTTGCTTCATGAACTGTAATTATACCACAATCAGTATCCTTTATTTCGTTATTTTTAATTGTTATATTGTTACAATTAGACTGAATAGAAATTGCAGAAAATTTATTTTGATAAAAATAACAATTTTCTATTGAAACATCCTTACTTGTACTTAATGAAACTAACATAGAACCTTCTTGGTCATTTCCAGCAACAACGTCCCAGTTGCCATTAAATTTTAAACCTTTTATTATTATGTTACTTTTATGTTCAGCTGCAAATATACTTTCCCAAACTTTAATATTACTTGATGAAATTATTTCAGCATCATCTATAGAAAAATATGTAATATTACTTTCAAGCAATATATTATTAGCATAATATCGACCATTTCCAAAATCAATAGAATTTCTACCACTTTGTTTTGCAAATTGTATGGCTTTATTAATTGCAGAACTACTATCAAATTTAGAATATCCTTGTTCATCTATTGAATGTGCACCAAAATCTTTAATTTTTATCGAGCTACTATATGAAATGCTTTTCACAGCAGTAGATACATTAGTTTGAGATATAGTAGATGCATTAACATTTGCTGTTGATAATAATAACAACAAAACCCCCAGTACCGAACTTATTTTGTTAATACTTTTTTTATTCATTTATTACACCCCTTTTAATTTGGTGGCTAGGCTACCATTCTTTCGAAAGGCCCTATAGCTTTGCGTCCTTACTTTTCAGTAAGTTTGCTATTATCAGTAAAAGTTCTAATCTGTAAATATTCAAATGAATTTTGGACAAAATAAAAAAATTCTTAATTCGGTGGCTAGGCTGCCATTCTTTCGAAAGGCCCTATAGCTTTGCGTCCTTACTTTTCAGTAAGTTTGCTATTATCAATAAAAATTTTAAATTTCAATTATTAAGTTCTATTAAATTTAGTATACAATTATTTACTAATGTGGTCAAGCCTTATTTAAAATAAACTTGTACACTTTAAATTGATATCAGTTTAACGTAGTTTTTTACAAAAATATACTAATCTTAATTTATAACTTTTATAATTATTTTATTTTAAAACTACGGAATACAATCAAAAACTTTCTTTTTATTTTAATTATGGTTCTATTTAACTTATATTTTAATTTGCTAATTTCATGAAAATAATGACCATCTACTGCCACAAGCCATTCATCATTATTTAATTTACAACAGTCTATATGATGCATCCCATCTCTATTCCACTTATTATCAACGCCTGTCCCACTTAAATCCAATTGCACTTCCTCTTCATCATAATCTTCAATGGTAAGTTTAGTAACTTTATGCATATTTATATTTTTACCATAGTAGTCAAGATCATTTTGTGAGAATCTTATAATATCATTCTTGAAGAGAATTATTCGTCCTGCTGGTCTAGCTTTACTATAATCATCAATAATTAATGGGCTCTTAGGATGCTCTATCCATCCATGTTTTAAGCTTTCAGAATAATATAAATGTAAGTTACAATTTCTATTACCCTGCAAATCCATCTTTTCTGCAAATAACCAAAACTTATTATCATAAAAAACTATTGAAGCATCCCCATATGTTCCCTCTATTAAGTCTACAACGCATTCCCATTCATAGGGAAATTTCTTAGAATGATACAATTTTATATATCCAGACTCTCCACATTCTGGTATCATATAATATTGCTCTTCATATTTAAAAACATATGGATAGGATAAATGAAATTTTTCTTTTAAAACTACTTTATTATACTTCCATTCAAGGCCATTCTTACTTATTGCTAAGCCAATACAGCCCTTTTGTTCTAATTTATCAAGTAATTCAAAAAACATATAATATTCATCATTTTCTTTTACGATAAATGGATCCGCAATAAACTCTGCAATGATATCACTAATATCATTTTTAGTTAAAACAGGTTCATTAAATCTATCTGGCTTAAGTATCTCCATTAAATTTTTACCTTTGTAAGTACTTATTGACCACACTGGGCTAACGTATTTTTTTATTTTAAACATATTCCCCCCTAAAAACAATTATTATAGTTTACTTTTTAACTTTGTTTCATACTAAATCTCATAATTAATATTTTAATTAATTGCTTAATCGAAAAATATTTATTAAAAACAAATTTAGTATAATGAATTTTTATTTTAAATTTAAATTCAATTTTCAGTATTTCAAATTTTATATCTTCTCTTTTGTCCTTATTACAATAAATAAGACTATAATAGTCAATTATACTTTTCAAGAAATAATATTGATATTCTTGTTCATACTTCTTTACTAAATTTCTTTTTTTTAGTATATCATAAATCATTTCCATTGATAATAAATGATCCTTTATATTTTTCACACTTAAATCATTAGTAGTTGAGTCTGTTCTTTGTACATAATAGTAGTATTTATTATTAATGAAACCAATCTTATTTGAATTACTAATTAAATTAAATACAGTAGGGATGTCTTCATATTTCATATTTGTAGGATATCTAATATTCTCTTCGGTAAATAGTCTTCTATGAAATATTTTATTCCATGAAAATCCTTCAACTGTATTGTTCGTGAAAAATTCTTTTATACATTTATCTGAATCAATTATTTGTGAGTCAACAAATTCAACAGTTTCTCCGATAATTTCAATACCATTAATGTCTACACATTTATATTTGCATATTAAAATATCCAAATTATATTTATTAGCTTTCAAATACATATCCTCAAGCATATTCTTCTCAATATAATCATCACTATCAAGGAAAGCTATATATTTACCACTACAAACATCTAATGCATTATTTCTAGCAGCCCCCTGTCCTTCATTCTCTTTGCTTATTAAAATTATATTATTTCTATCAACAAACTCTTTTATTATATTTAAACTATTATCTGTAGATCCATCATCTACTATAATTATTTCTATATCGTTTAATGTCTGCAATAGAACACTTTCGATACATTTTCTCAAATATTCCTGTGTATTATAAACAGGGATAATAACACTTATTTTTATTTCCTTAAACATTATGGGCACCTACCTATTTAATTTATTTTGTTATAATTTAATTTACCTTTTCCAATCATCTTTTTCCTATATAATAATAAAATTTTATAAACTAATAAGTCCCTCTATTTTATTAATTATTGCTTTATAGTTAAAATTATTTTTCGCCATTTTGCTTTTTTCCTTATAGTAATCTAATTTGTGTCTATTTTCAAATAAATAGCGCAAGGCTGCTTCTAATCCTTCCTTAGAGCTATCACATAAAAATCCATATTCTCCGTTTTGTAATATTTCTCTTGGACCCGTCACATCCGTTGCGATAACAGGTTTACCCAGAACCAAGGCTTCCGCTACAACAAGTGGATATCCTTCTGATCTTGATGAACATACGAATAAATCTGCTTCCTTTATATAAGGATAAGGATTATTCATAAACCCCTTTAATTCAACACTTTTGCCTACTCCTAATTTACCTATAAGCTTTTCTAAATTAGAACGTTCTTTTCCCTCACCTAATATCACTAACTTATGTGGATATTGTTTTACTAAAGTAGAATGTGCTTTAATAAGTCTGTCATAACCTTTTTCTAAACTTAGTCTTCCTACTGATACTACAGTAAATTCATTATATCTAACTCTAAACTCTTCAGATTTTTTTAAAATTTCATCTGTAACTATTGGATTGAAAATTATATGTTTATTAACTTTATTGTTTTTAAATAATTCATTAAAAGCATCTTTGGCGTCCTTTGATACAAACACTAAATCATTAAATTTTTCATAACATTTACATTCTTCATTATGCCTATACAAATTCTCGGTCCAATGAAATTTATGTAAATCAGCATGTATCCAAGCAATTTTTTTACTTTCTTTATTTGTAGAATTTGCAATTATATTTGTTGAGCCACCTTCCATAAATGCTATTTCTACATCATAGGTTTCTTTTATGAATAGTTTATAAATCACTTTAGGGGCATATTTAAGTAATTTGCATATGATTGTATTTACAAAATTTGTATGGAACTTTTCAGTTATATATTTTAATTTGACGTTTTTATTCACCTGTTTAATGTATATTCCATATTTTTGAAAAAGAAAAAGAGTAATATCAAAATTTTGGTAATCTATATTATTTAAAATGTTAACTAATACCTTTTCCGCTCCACCACCGGCCAAGTTTGGCATAACAAATAGTATTTTTTTTTTCATGGTATCCTCCTTTTCTTTTTATAATTAAACATATTAAACTTCTAATTTAATATCTACTTTATTGTTTTTATAATTGTTTTCTAACTTTATTAAAATCCCTGACAATGCCCAAAAAAAATACCCGATTTGAACTGTATTAAAACCACTATTATAGATTAGAGTTATTAAAATACATATTACATTACCCATATATGCAAAAACAAATATCCTATCCTCATAAGTTATATCTTGTTTGTATATTTTAATGCTTTTAAAAAACATAATTACTAATATTAATACAAAGAGAGCTAGTCCTAAAAATCCATTTTCTAATATATAGTAGGGTATAAAAAACCAATTATAATTTAACATATAAAAATCCTTATAATATTCACCTTGTAACTTTATATTTTGACTAGGTGATGCATTTCCAAGTCCAACTCCAAATGTTTTTTTGAAATTATCCGTAAGAATAATATTATTAATATCTGATATACCACTGATTCTATTTATTGTTCCTCCAGATGAATCATAAGAGCCATATAATGATTTATTAATATACTCTGTAGAAAACAACTCATTTACATTGGAAAAGTCACTATATACTTTCAAATAAAATCCCATGGATATAGCTGCCATAACAGGAATCAAAATACCTACCACAATTATTTTTTTTCTTTTTATTTTAAAATCATTATAATTAAATAATGATAATATTAGCATTATATATATCATAATTGGAATATAAAAAAAAGCAGCTTTAACTGAACCTAAAATAAGTTGAATAAATATAATAATCAAAAAAAATATTAATGAATACATTTTCATTTTTTTATGAATATAATAAGAAAGAAAAAAACAACTGCAAAGCATTAAAAATATTAACATTAGACCGGTACCACTCTTTCCAAAGAATCCTGAAATATCATCCATATCAGTAATTGTATAATATTCAAATAAAGTCACTATAAATTCAAGTATAACAAAATATTTTAAATATTTTGTTATACTTGTATAATCTAGTTTAATATCTAAATATTGAAAACCTATAAATATAATAAAATATCTATATATGTTTCTAATACCCCAAGAAAAATGTACTAAAGAATAATTATTTATAACTAATGAAATTAAATGACATAATAAAATTAGTATTATATATTTTAGTATACTATTAGTTATTCTAATTTTTAATTTTAAAAATGAATAAAGTATCTTTATAAATATTAAAAATGTTAATACATCAGGTATATATTGAATCACCTGGGGAAGGTTCAAATTGAATGTTAAAAATGCATCGAATATAGATACAACTATAGTTGTTATTAATAATAATCTATCGTTTATAATTAGAATAACTATAGCTATAACTACTATAATTAATAAGTTAAATTTATTTACTATATCAATCTTTAAAATTATGCTAAGGTAAAAAAAAAGCCCATAAATAATACTCAAATATATTTTTTTATTTTTCTCAAAATTCATATTAATACCTTCCCATCTATACTTAAGTTTTTATATTACATTTATCAATATACTACTATTACTATTTGCAAATATAATTTATATAGGGCTCTAAATTATTAAAAACTATATTTTCCCATGTATAATCCTTTACTGAAGATACTATCTCGTCAGATTTATACTGTTGGTAATAATTCAATAATTTGTATAGTCCATTACAAAAATCTTTTGGAGTATCATTAATAATCACCCCATTAATTTTTGTTATAATTTGTGCATTTTCAAATGTATTAGTAGCAATGCAAGGTATTCCTGAAAGTAAATACTCAAATGTTTTTGTAGGCGGTTGAAAGTTAAAGTATTCTGTAATAGGTATATATGATATACCTATATCAGCCTTACTAATAAATTCTAAAGCACTATTATAATTCAACCTACCATGGAATTTAATAATATCCGTCAACCCAAAATCATTAATATATTTCTTTATTATTTCTTCATCGTCTAAATTATTACTAAATCCAATAATATCATAGCTAATATTAAACGTTTCATCATAATTCATATCAAAAAAATACTTTAAGCCTAATACAGTTTCCCATATGTTCCTTCTAAGCAATGTACCAACATAGATTAGTTTATAATTTTTACATTCTGATTTTTCTATTGAATTATCCTTGTTAGTTAAATTTAGATCTGCACCTAATGGTAGCCAATGAATTGTTGTATTATTAATTCTTAATTCTTCTTTCAAACCTTTTGATATTATTGAAATGTTTTCAAAAAACCTACATTCAGCTTTTAATAAAAGATTCATTAATTTCCTTTTGTATTTATTAATACATACTGAACCAGTCCTTATATCAAGATTATATACAAATCTGTTACCGAAAAATAATTTCACAGTGCTACAGCCTACAAAATAATCAATAAATATAAGATCTGGATTTAAAACACCTAGAATCTTTTTTAAAGCTTTAAGAAAAATGATTCTTTTAATATATTTATTTTTAGTTTTCACATAATGCACTTTTATATTTTCATTTATTATTTTAGCTAACCCGTTATCTACACATATAACTTCTATTTTATATTTGTTACCCAAATATTCGCAATATTTCAAGGTATCTGTAAGGTATCCAAATTGATTATTCGATACAATTAAAATTTTTTTCATACAATCTCCTCGGTAATTTAATTATCTCAACTCAACTATTATCAACAATCTCTAAATAATCTATCATATATTCCATATATTTTATTTAAGTGTACATCTTTATCATAATATTTTTCAGCTGCGTCTCTCCCTTTTTTACCCATAGAGACACATATCACTTCCTCATTTAGCAACTCATTTATTTTAGTGGCTAAATCTATTTCATTTCCACTTTCAAAGGTAATTCCATTTTCATATTCTAGTAATTCAGGGATGCCTCCAATTTTCGCACCGATTATCGCTTTCCCGTAAGCCATGCATTCAAGCATTGACATAGGACAATTTTCATATACTTCTGAAGGTATAACCATAAATCTGCTATTTTGTATTAATAGTTCTAATTCTAAACCTGTTTTAAATCCTACAAGTTCTGTATTATTTAGTTTATTATTAATAATAAATTTATGCAATTGTTGTTCTAATGGACCTGTACCTACAATAATTAATTTTGATTTATTAACCTTTAGCATTGCCCTTATTAAAGTAAAAATACCCTTTTCTTCAGATAATCTTCCAATATAAACAAAATAATTATTATATTCATATTTAGGTATAAATTCTGATGTATCAATAAAATTGGCAATATGAACTACTTTATTGGGCTCTATTCCGAACTCAATTAACTTATTTCGATGGAAATTACTTGGTGTTATAAAAATATCTACTATTTCATAACTTTTTAAAAATTCATGTAAATATCCTTCTAGTACATTAACAAAACTGAATAATCTTGAGTTTTTCACACACTTATTAATAAAGCACATATAGTATTTTTTACCTTTACAGTCCTCACATATACCTTTACTATTAAACATTTTATAGTTTAAACAAATTGGTTTTAAATCATGTACAGTGTAGACTACTGGTATTTTTTTTTTCCTTAAAGTATGCAAAATTGAAGGACTTAATTGATGCTGGAATATATGCAAGTGTGCGATATCAGGTTTTGTGTCTTCGATTAATTTACTCATATTTTTATTAGCACTAAAATTGAAAATAATTTTCCCCGCGTTTTTTATTTTTTTTATTATATTAGTATCGCTATAATCTATGTTTTTGATAAAGTACCTTTCGTATTCAGTGCTAAAATTTTTCTTATCCTTCATAGAAAAAGGTATTACTTCATTTCCATTTTGTTCTAATAGCTTTTTAATTCTAAAATAGTAAGATTCGCTCCCACCTTTTATATAATAAAATTTATTTACAGCTAATATTTTCATAATCTATCTCCAAACATCTTTTTATTAACAAGTCTATTTTCTATCTTTACCATAATAATCTTGAAAAAATTTTTTTGAATTTAAGTCCGTCTTATTAAATACAACCCCTAGTATATTCGTACCTACTTTTTCCAAATTTTCTTTCCCTTGAACAACAATTTTTTTATCAACTTCTCCTGCCCCCACTACATATACACAGCCATCAATATATTTTGATATTATTTGAGCATCTCCTACCATTGTTGTAGGGGGTGTATCAATTATAATATAATCAAATTTTTCTTTTAATTTGTGTAAAAAGCTATTTAGTTTATCAGCACTCAAAAGATCTGCATAATTTGCAGTTTTGGGTCCTGATGGAATCACATACAAATTGTTTTGATTCGTAATCCATTCCTTTTCATCAAAGTTTATTTGTCCTAATAGGATATTTGATAATCCTTTTTCATTTGAAAAAGCAAAAATATTATGAATGTTTGGTTTTCTTTGATCACAATCTATAAGGATTGTCTTCTTACCACTTTCAGCCATAACAGCAGCAAGATTTGAAGCAGTAATAGTTCTACCTTCGTTAACACCTGCACTTGCTATCATTATAATTTGTAGCTCTTTTTCAAGAGATGATAGTTGGATATTGTTTTTTAAATTTCTATATGCTTCTGTAACTGGTGATTTAGGTTTAATTATACTTATTATTTTGGGTAAGCTCATTCATAACACTCCAATCAACTAAAATATTAAATATGCTATTTTATTTTATATTTTTGTATATTACCTATTACTGGCAATCCCAACTCTTCTCCAATATCATCTTCACTTTTTACTGTTGTATCCATAAAATCCATTGCAATTAAAATAATAATTGAAGCCATTAGCCCCATTAAAAATGATATACCTGTATTACGTATACTAAATGTAGACACTACAATTTGAGGTTCTTTAGCTTGATCCATTATTTGAACTTTTCCATTTGGATAAAGTCTTTGGGATTCTTCTATAAACGAGTCAGAAACTGCATTTATAATGTCCAAAGCTTGTTTTTTATTCGTAGCAATAGTTGTTAGTGTTAATATTGATGTATTGAGTTGCATCTTAGTCATAGTAGAATTTTCAATATCCCTAGAAGATACTGCTCCATTTAATTTTGCACTAGCTTTTTCAGCCACTGAGTTAGACTTTGCAATTTCAATGTATGTTTTAATTAAATTTTGATTATTTGTAGCATCATCTTCCTTACCTATAATAATAGCTTCATTAGTAAAATAAGTATCTATTCCTGAATTAAAACTAAGCTTAACCCCTGCAATAGTTGATATTAATGTGATTATTATTATAATCCATTTGCCTCTTTTTATAATATTTTTATATTTTCTCATGTCAAATGTCATTTCACTATCCATCTATATTCCCCCCTATGTTATTTAAATTTAGTTAATTGCATAACCTTGTAATCTAGTGATTGCAAGGCTTTACAATTATATATATACAGGAATTCCCCCAACTTTTGTCGAATTTATATTCATC
>Ga0209125_1001388_pt1 | contig 23003 bp, 21 predicted proteins | sample BarGraIncub1131A_FD_184503 | JGI IMG/M metagenome (GOLD analysis project Ga0209125, IMG submission 184503) | Arctic peat soil microbial communities from Barrow, Alaska - Barrow Graham LP Incubations 11-31A (SPAdes) (version 2) | ecosystem: Environmental > Terrestrial > Soil > Wetlands > Peat... | reverse complement strand
ACTGCTGCCTTGACCTAACACCAATGCACCAACAACGCTTATCGCCTGCCCCAGCGCCCTTGGCATCCTAATACCAGCCTCCCTAAGTAACTCATAGGCAAATAACATTAAAAAGCACTCAACTAAAGCCGGATAAGGTACACCAGAACGACTTTTTATTAAAGTTACTATTAAAGTAGTTGGAATAAGCTCAGGATGAAATGTTGTTATAGCTACATAAAATCCTGGTAAGGTCGTGGATATAGCAAATGCTATATATCGAATCCATCTATTAAATGTGGCTGCAATAAATTTCAAATAATAATCCTCGTTATTCAAAAAAAATTCTATAAAAAGTGCAGGGACAGTTAAAACTAAGGGAGTTCCATCTGTTAAAATGGCAACACGGCCTCCTAGTAGCTTACCAGCTATCACATCCGGCTTTTCTGTACTATATACAGTAGGAAAATTACTTGTAGGCTCATCTCCTATGTACTCTTTTATATAGTTTGATTCCAATACTGAGTCTATATCAATTTTATTTATCCTTTCCTTTACCTCATTTACTATCTTAGGATTAACTATATTTGAAAGATAAACAATAATAACTTTTGTTTTAGTATCTCTTCCTATTCTAAATTCTTCCATTTTAAGGTTTATGCTCTTAATTTTCTTTCTTAAAAGTGTTATGTTAGAACCTATAGATTCTGTAAATCCTTCCCTTGGGCCTCTCAAAACAGTTTCGGATTTAGGTTCCTCCACATCCCTACCAGGAGGGTTGTTTATATCAATTATAATTGCTTCATCTATTCCATCTACAAATAAAACAACTTTCCCGTCCAATATTGAATCTACAACTTTACTTAAATCTTTAAATATATTGTTATCTCCTATCCCCAGTATGTACTGTGAATATTCCTTACTATTAGGAGGATAGGGATATTCAACCTTTTCATTTATCAATCTTGTAATAATAGATTCTTCAAATATTGTTGTTTCTATCATATTATCTATATACACAAGAATGGCACTGAATTTTGCATTACTTGTGATCTTGAATTCTCTTATAATTAAATCTGTACATTTATCAAAAATATTATCTATATTTTTTCTATTTTCCTCTAATCTATTTGAAACTTTCATTTTTTTATATTCTTCTTCTATGTTCTTATGACCTATAACTTGATTTTTACTTTTATCTTCACTTAGTGAGAAAATTTTTTTTATTGATTTTAACATTCAATCATCCTCCACTTTATTATCTTGTGCCTAATCAAGTTATTTATACTTATGATGGATTCCTTGTATATAAAAGTTAATAATCAGATGTTTTTAAAAAATAAAAAGCAACAAAAACATTTCAGTTTTTGTTGCCCTTTATTTTTTTAGCTACCTTAAATTTGATTTGCGTTAAAAGTTCCTTCAGTAGATATATTAGGATTAAATACATGTTCAACTCTAGGTAATGATATTCCAAGTGTCTCGCGTAGTACGTCCTCAACCGTTGCTACTGTTTTAATAGTTAACTTACTTTTAACTTCCTCTGGTACATCTTTTAGGTCAATTAAATTTTCCTTTGGTATTAATATTTTTGTTATTCCGGCTCTTTGAGCTCCTATTAATTTTTCCTTAAGACCACCTATTGGAAGCACTGCTCCTCTTAAAGTGATTTCGCCTGTCATTGCAAGCAATGGATCCACCTTTATCCCTGTAACAAGTGATGCAAGTGCAGTGAATAATGTAATTCCAGCAGATGGACCATCTTTGGGAACAGACCCTGATGGAACATGAATATGAAGATCCCTTTCCTTAAAGTTTATAGAATTCATTGGTAACCTTGATTTAAGAAGACTTAAAGAGATCTTTGCAGATTCTTTCATAACATCTCCTAGTTGCCCAGTTAAGGTAACTTGTCCACTTCCGATCATGTCAGTAGCTTCGATGAAAAGAATTTCTCCACCTACCGCTGTCCATGCGAGGCCCGTCACAACTCCTGGTGGGTTATCCTTTTGAGCCTTGTCATGGCTTGATACTTTTCTTCCAAGTAAATCATCAAGATCAGTTGCTTTAACAATAAACGGTAACTCTACCTTATTAGACACTATCTTCTCCGAGGTAATTCTTGCAATGGTAGCTAACTGTTTTTTAAGTCCTCGAACTCCAGCTTCTTGAGTATATTCACTAACTATCTTTTGCAGAGCTTCATCTTCAATAACTAACTGATCATTACTTAATCCATGTTCTTCAAGTATTTCAGGTATTAAATGGTTTTTGCCAATATGGAATTTTTCATTCATAGTATAACTAGATATTGGAATAATCTCCATTCTATCAAGTAATGGCCTTGGAATACTGTCTAAAGAGTTAGCTGTTGCAACAAAGAATACTTCAGACAAATCATAAGGTAAATCCAAATAATGATCAGTAAAGCTATTATTTTGCTCTGGATCTAGAACCTCGAGTAACGCACTAGCTGGATCTCCATTGTAGCCGGTCATTAACTTGTCCACTTCATCTAAAACCATAACTGGGTTTACCTGTCCTGCCTTTTTAATACTTTGAATAATTCTTCCTGGCATTGCACCAATATAGGTTCTTCTATGTCCGCGAATTTCAGCTTCATCACGTATTCCACCTAAACTCAAACGAATATATTTTCTATCTAGAGCCTGGGCAATACTTTTACCTAAACTTGTCTTCCCTGTGCCAGGCGGTCCAACTAATAATAAAATAGAACCTTTTTTATCCTTCTTAAGCTGCATAACTGCTAAATGCTGAATTATTCTATCCTTAACCTTCTCAAGCCCATAATGCTGCTCATCAAGTATTCGCCTTGCTTCCCCTAAATTAATGACTTTAGGTTCAGACTTTTTCCAAGGAAGCTTAACTAATAAATCTAAATAGTTACGTATAACGTTATATTCAGCACTACTCTCACTTTGTCTTTCTAACTTTTCAAGCTCATCTAAGGCAACATTTTTTGCTTCCTCTGGCATTTGAGCCTCTTCAATCTTATCTACATAACTTTTGTCTTTTTTAGAACCTTCTCTTTTCCCTTGATCTAATTCACTCTGGATAGCTTTTAATTGCTCTTTAAGAACTGACACCCTATAACTTTTGTTAGCCTTTTCAGTAAACTTTTCTGCCATCTCAAATTGCAATTTTAAAGCTTCCTTTTGCTTTAAGAGATAATCCATAAATTTTAGAATTCTAGCTTTTAAAGATTGAGTTTCGATTAGAGCATACTTTTCGTCGTTTGTAAGTGGCATAAATTGAGTAATATGAGCTATGAGTTTATTCATATCTTTTTCCTCGTCTACCATTTTCATGAACTGATCTGATCCCTGGAATCTCTCACTAACCTCTCGGATAACCTTTTTAACCTGCTCTAGCATTTCTTCTTGACTCTTTTCTGTAAGATCAATTATATCTGATGCTACTTCAAATTCTACTCGTATAGAATCATTTCCAATAGTAAGTTCTTTAATTTCTACTCTATCTATTACTTTAATTTTTGCTTGATAACCTTTTTCTGTTTTTTCAATTACATTTACCTTAAATGAAACTCCAATTCTATGGAAATCCTCTTCCTTTAACTGGCTTTGGTTAAAATTTTGTTTTAGTGGTAATGCAATACTTAATTGCTCACCTTCGGCTAAATTTTGAAGTTCCTCTGGACTAATTTTATTTAATTTTAAAGTATAAGTCATTCCTGGCAATAACACTATGTCAACTACTGGAATAACCATTCCTTCTTGATTTTTATTATCTAAATTCATCATTATAATCATCCTTTCTTCTTTTAGCATTCATAAGCGAACGTTCGTTTAACTATTTTTCAAATAATAGCGAGATACTTTTGTAATTATTTCTAAACAAAATTTTCTCGTTTTATTTGATCCTAAACCTATTAATTAAATAGCAACGCATCCTGTATAATCTTAATCATTTCTTCTAGTAAATTTGCTTGTTCATTTTCGCCAATGCATTGCTTAATTGCAATGCATTTTACCGGATAAAAAAGTATTGCTACCAGATTATCGTTTCGAATATTTTTAAGCACCTTTTTCTCTTTCATTTCCTCTAGCAAATTATTTAAATTATCTATGCCTTTTCTCTCTATGCAATTATTAGCTAAAGCTGGGCAACTAGAAAACTGATCTACAAAATGAAATATTTCTCCATTCTCTTGAATGTATGTGTAATAACCTCTAGCAAGTATTTCAATAAGTTCATGTCCATCCATATCCTCATAAACCATGCTTAGTAAATAATCAAAAATTTCTTCTGAATACTCATGATAAATATCTTGGAGCATAATCTCTTTATTCTCATAATAAATATAAACAGTGGCTGGGGAAACCCCTGCCTCTTTTGCAATTTTAGAAATAGAAGTACCATGAAACCCTAATTCAAGTATTAACTTAACAACTGCTTCTTTTATACTTCTTTCTTTTTCATCATCTTTTCGTCTCATTTAAACACCTCTATTATTTACTATAATAAATGACCATTCATTTATTGTCAAGTGATGTTTTGATATTTAATATTTTATTCATTTTTAGATTAATAAGCGTGAAAATTTATAATCTGATTTCTACGCTTATTACTTGCTTCCTTTAACTTCCTGCATCAATAATTGGACATCCCCCTCTAATTTTGGATAGGAAAGTTTTAAATCCTCCATGCTTTTCACAATTGTCTTCAGAATAATATAGTCCCTAAACCATCTATGATTTGCAGGAATCACATGCCATGGTGCTTCTTTTGTGCTGCAATTGGAAATTACGTCTGAATAACATTCTTGATACCTGTTCCAAAATTTTCTTTCCTGTAAATCGGCCTCTGAAAACTTCCAGTTCTTTTGGGGAGATTCAAGTCTACTCTCCAATTTTTCCTGTTGAAACTCCTTTGATATATTCAAAAAGAACTTTAACACAATTGTATTGTTATTAACTAAATATTTTTCAAATTGTTTTATTTCCTTAAACCTACTAAAAGCAGTATCATCATCTATTATATTATGAACACGTGTAACAAGAACATCCTCATAATATGATCTATTAAAAACAGTAATGTCACCTTTTATTGGTGTTTTCTGATGTATCCTCCAAAGGTAATCATGACCTTGTTCCACTGGTGTGGGCACTTTAAAATTTTCAACATTAAACCCATTAGGATTCACGCCCATTAGTACTTTTTTAACAGTACCATCCTTACCACTACAATCCATGCCTTGTAGCACTATTAGTAGCCCATATTTTTTAGAAGCATAGAACACATCTTGAAGTTCAATAAATTTTTCTTGTAGCGTAATATACTCCTGTTCTATATCTTTTTTTGATAATTTCTCTGTGTCATCTGGCATAAATTCACTCAGACTAAACTTTTCATCAATTGAACTAATAGCAAATTTATTTATCATTTTATCCTCCTTGTTAAATCATCACCTGCGGTGCTGCGATATTAACGACTTCAGAAGGAGATTTAAACCTCCACTGAAGTTTTCTATTTGTTATAGCACATATCCCTCACTTATAGATGAGGGAGACTTTCCTACTGAAATGTCGTTAAAGTGGATTACTTACATGATATGACCCCTTTTTTAACTATAGCGGATACCGTAGTATCCGCCTATATTATTCTACTTTTATCTTTAATAATGTTTCAAAATTATTAAAGACAGTAATATCAAAGTCTTGATGAACTACAACCTCTAATATATCATATAACTTATTTAATTGTTTTACTATTTGCACTAAAAAATCATCATTATCGACTAATAAATACATTTTGCTGGTGCTACCATCACCTATTTTCCCACACAAAATCCCCTCTAAATTAAAAGCTCTTCTAGCAAATAGTCCATTAATATGTGACATAACGCCAGCATGATTATTAACTAATAATTCTATAACAAAATACTTACTATTTGTCATATATATCACCACCTATCATTTCAGTTATAGGAGCACCAGGCTTCACCATAGGATATACGTTTTCATTTTCTCTAACAGGTATATCAATTAATACTGGTCCTACTTGAGCTATTGCCATTTTTAATGTTTCAATTAAATCCGTTTCCTTAGATAGATCATAAGCTGGAATTCCAAAACCTCTACTTATAGCTGCAAAATCAGGATTTGTAACAAACTTAGATGCAATATAACGTCCACCATAGAACAATTCCTGCTGCTGCCTTACGAGTCCTAAATGTTTGTTATTTAATATAATTATCTTTACATTCAAATTCAAATCAGCAAGAGTTGCAAGCTCTTGAATATTCATTAATATTGAACCGTCACCGGTAAAACAAATTACTTGTTTGTCAGGATTTTCAAGAGCGGCTCCAATAGCAGCTGGTAAACCAAACCCCATAGTTCCAAGTCCTCCTGATGTTAATAAAGTTCTTGGATTTTTAAACGGATAAACTTGTGCAGTCCACATCTGATGTTGACCTACGTCTGTAGTAACTATGCTATCATCTGCAACAAGTTTACTAACAAGTTTTATAATATTTATTGGATTTAGTATATCACGTGCTTCTGGAAGTATAAATGGATGTTCAGCCTTTGTTTTTTCCACTAGTCTGATCCATCCTTCCCTATTGTTTTCCTCAACAAGTGGAAGAAGTCCCTCTAACACTGCTTTTATATCTCCTGTAATAGAATAATCTACATTTTTTAATTTATTAATTTCGGCTTCATCAATATCTACATGTATAATTTTAGCCTCTGGACAAAATTTTACTACATTTCCTGTAGCTCTATCATCAAACCTTACACCAAAAGCTAACAATAAATCTGCCTCATGGAGTATTATATTTGTATACCTTGTACCATGCATTCCTAGCATTGAAAGGTACAAAGGTTCATCACAAGAAAAACAACCTAGTCCCATAAGTGTAGTTACTACTGGAATATTATTTTTTTTAGCAAGCTTTCTAATTTGTTCTGAAGCATTACCATTTAATACTCCACCACCTATATATAGAATAGGCCTCTTTGCTTTATTAATCTGCTGTGAAACCCAATTAATCAATGAGCTATCAATTTTATTTTCCACAACAACTTCAGGTAACATTTGTGGCCATTCATTAAATTCTACTATTTCTTGCTGTACATCCTTTGGCACATCTATAAGAACTGGACCAGGTCGTCCATCATTTGCAAGTCTAAAAGCCTCTGGGATTATAAAGAAAAGCTCCTTCGCAGATCTAACTATAAAATTTTGCTTAGTAATAGGTATTGTTAGTCCATAAGTGTCTACCTCTTGAAAAGCATCTGTCCCTATATATTCGTATGATACTTGTCCTGTAATGCATATTATTGGTATAGAATCTAACTTAGCATCTGCAATTGCCGTTAATAAATTGGTAGCACCTGGACCAGATGTTGCAAAACAGACAGCAACTTTTCCTGTAGAGCGCGACATTCCTTGGGCAATAAATGCTCCGCCTTGTTCATGTCTACACAAGATATGATTTATACTACTTTTATATAAAGCGTCATATATAGGAAGGTTTGTCCCCCCCGGAATTCCTGCTATGTTCTCAATACCTTGCTGCTCTAGTAATTTAATAATGATTTCTGCTCCATTCATTTTCATAAAAAAACCCCCTCGCATTTTTTTTAGGAATATAAAAAAAGCCCCTTGTCCACAAAGGACGAAGGGCAAGCTTCGCGGTACCACCTAATTTTGCATGTAAATGCACTCTCAAACATAGTACGGGCTATTCACCGATACTACTGCCCCTATAACGATGGGTTTTCGTTTAAGTCTACTCTCCTAAGATTTCAATTAAAAACTCCTTGGCTACCTTCTATATATCAATCATGGAAAGCTTACAGCGTCCTTTCCTCTCTAAGTTTCAAGATATATATACTCCTCCAAATCATTGTCTATGCTTTATAAAATTGTGCTTTTATGAAGTTTACTATAAACAAAGTTTGTTGTCAAGAATATTCTCACAATACACAAATATTTTTTTATTAGTTTTAATAGTAATCTAACAAAAGAGATTAACTAATAGTTTGATTGCTTTTTATATTTAAATCCTTTTATACTCGAGCAAAGAAAATATGCGGTTAGTGCCGTTGCAATCAAATCTGCACAAGGTTGGGAAAGCCATAATCCATCCAATTTAAAAAATATTGGGAGTATTAGAATAATAGGAATTAATACTATGACTTGTCTTAGTATACTTAAAAGCATTGATGTTTTCGCCTCATTTATTGCTTGAAAATAGCTCGCTCCTATAATTTGAAACCCTAAAATAGGTAAAAATATTAAATCAATTCTAAGTCCACGTGCACCTAGATTTATTAAATCCACATTATCACCTACAAACACAGCAATAAGCTGCTTTGCAAATGTTTGGGCACCGATAAAACCAATTAATGCAACGCAAGTTCCGGCGATTATAGCAAGCTTTAAAACCTTCAAAACCCTAGGGTACGATTTTGCTCCATAATTGTATCCTATTATAGGCTGGATTCCTTGGCTAATACCAAATATAGGCATAAAAATAAGCATAGATATGCTATTTAATATTCCCATTGCAGCTATTGCAAGATCTCCTCCATAGGTGTAAAGACCTTTATTGTATAAAATAGCCACAAGACTTGATGCAATTTGCATAGAAAAAGGCGCCATGCCGATAGCAAAAATATCCTTTATTATATATTTATTAAGCTTTAAATTTTCTTTCTTTATCTTAAGTACACTTCCACTATTTTTAAATGTAAAATATTTAAGCACCAATAATGTATTAACCGCTTGAGAAATTATAGTTGCTATTGCAGCACCTTGAATTCCCATATTGAAAACAAATATAAATATCGGATCTAATATAATGTTAATAATTGCACCAAATACCATCGTAACCATTGCCATTTTGGGATTACCTTCAGCTCTAATTATATTGTTAATACCAAAGCCTATATTTTGGAACGCAGCACCCATGAGTATAATTTGTATATATGCCTTTGCATAGGGTATGCTATTTTGACTTGCTCCAAATACGATTAAAAGTTTGTTTAAAAACAAAATCCCAAATATGCCAAGTAATAATGATATTATTGTTATGAGTATTACTGCATTGCCCAAAATATTATCTGCTGAATCGACTTTTTTCTCTCCAATTCTTATTGATATCACTGCACTAGCACCTAATCCAACAAGCATACCAAATGCCATTATAATAAGTGATATGGGGAAAGTGATTGCAAGTCCCGATAGTGCATAGGAACCTACCCCTTTTATATGTCCTATATACATTCGATCTACAATGTTATATAAGGCGTTTACAATCATCCCAGTTATAGCTGGCAGTGAAAACTTGAAAAGTAATTTACCAATACTTTCTGTTCCTAGTTCTTTTGTTTGTTCCATAAACTACTTCCTGGTTACTTAAATTTAAACAAATCTGAACATGCCAAATGCTTATAATCTAAACACCTTATCCTTTCAAATAAATTTTATTTTAATTGTAAGAAAAGAGATGCGAGCTTTTACAGGATTTTGCTCAGCTCCTTAATTTCCGAAGAAATCTTAGCAATTCCAACGAGCCTTTAACCTTTACAAAGTTAAAGTTCAGCAGAACAGGGGCAGTTAACCCAGCATAGTTCGGTTCGCACAAGCCTTTCTCAACGTGTACTTGTGCAAGAATCTATTTTAAACTTAATCTGCTAAAGTAGTATCATCTCTTTTATACTTTTGTGGTTCTCAATAAAAAATCTTGGATTATAGTCATTAAATAACATCTTTTTCATTTGTTTTGAAATGTTAGACCAATTTCTCCATTCATTAGAATAGTTAACAGTATCATATACTAATTCTTTCTTTTTAATAATTGGTATTGGTTTTAATAAATTATGATATAGTTTTGGTATTTTTTCTTTGAATTTATGACTTCGCCTTGCTATAACCATAGCTGCTCCATTATGAACATCCATGCCATATTGATGGCAATACTTATATAAACCAATTTTGCTTGTATATTGGGGTTTCACTTTAATAAACTCAATACCATTTTTATAACAAGCAGATTCAAGTATATTTAAAATTATTCTATAACAAAACTGTGCTGTCTTTCTAGCAATTTTAGATTGAACATCTTTATCATTAATAAATTTTAAATCTTCTACAGCTATTGCACATCCATACGTTTTTGCAGTTAAAATCACTGATTTAACTAGGTTTCCACATAGATTAACCCTACGGGTGCCCTTTGTAGTTAAAAGCTCCGAATTCTTAAAATAATAGTGCCACTTGTAATTTCCTTTATTGTCTATCATCGTTAATGCTAACCCATTTGGGTTACTATCAATTCCAATAGTGAACTTATGACCAGTGCAAGTAACATCAGTTTTTTCTAAATCAAAAGTAACATGAGCATATATTTTTCCATCACGTAAAAGTAATTCTACTTGATATGGATTATTTATAGCTACTTGCATTAATAGTTTTGCTTTGTAATCAAATCCATTTATTTTGCCAGTCTTTTTAGATAATTTTTGTGGGATATACAAGGGTGTTAATATTTTTTCATAAATTGGGTTTGGTTTAGTAAAGGTTCCATCATCTTTTAATTTAGGTTCACCTTTTGTAGATTTTAAGGTTGTTATTTCAAGAAATACATTTTCTTTTTCAATAACAATTCTAAGATTAGGATTACCATTCTTAGTTTTATCACCCCTTGACACAAATTGATTATTTCTACGTGATTGATATTCTTCCTTAGTAATAGTTCCTTTACATCGTTTATAGAAGTTTTCCTTACCTCCGAATATAATTGAAGGCAACGTATTATCCCTTTCATGTTTTAGATACATACAAAGTTTTCTTAGCCTTTTATCAAGTTTTGATATTAGTCCAGGTCTTTGCTCTAGCTTAACACTTTTATCAAATTTTTTTAAAATAGCTTCCACTTTACCTTCATATTCAGTAATTCTTAAAGGCAATAACTCTTTCTGAGAAACTAGTGTTTGCCTAGCTTGTTCTACAACATCTTTAGCTTGCCTTGAGTTTAATGTATATTTTTCAGCTACAGTTTTATCTAAATTACTAATCCTGAATTCTTTATTAGACATGTTTTCTTCAAAACGTTTATATGCATAGTGTTTAGCTGAACAAAACTTTTTCATCATATCAATTATTGTTTTAAAAACCTCATTAGTTGGATTGTAAAGCAGGCACCTTGATGTTACCTTCATTTTATTTCACCGTCCTCTCTATTCCGATTCTACTAAAGCTAATTCATCTAAAGTTTTTTTAACTTTACGACCACCCCTAGCACCATATAATTTAGCAGAAAAACAGGTTATTATACTTATAATATCTCTAGTCATATCTTCATTTACAGAGTTAGTTTCATTTTTTTCAACAAATTCTATATCGATACCTAAATTTTTTAACATTATGAATAAGTAATTTAAACCAAATCTAGTTAGCCTATCAGGATATTCAACAACTATTTTGCTTATTCCATCTAAATTAGATAACATTTTAAATTTGTTTAAATATTTCGTAACTGCTTATACCTCCATGTGAATAATATCCATTCCTACTTTCAAGTATAACATAGGTTTAAATATTTAAATAAAGAAAATAACTATAAAGATTAAAGTTTATACATAGTATTATATGTATACTAGTTTTTTTTGGAATGTAACATTTTTTAGAAATATCATAAATTAATTAATTTATCTATATCGCTATTAAAATTTATTTTGAAAGGAAGTTGTTAAAATGGAATTAAAAATTAAAAAATTATTTATGCCAAGATTATTAAATTCATCAATAAGTGTAAAAAACCCTATAGTTATGGCACCTATGACTACTTTTTCTGGAAACCTTGACGGAACAGTATCTGAGGCTGAATTAAGTTATTACAAATTAAGGTCAAAGGATGTAGGCATAGTAATTACTGCAGCTACCTATGTAAGACCATCTGGCAAAGGATTTCTAGGTCAATTGGCGGCCTATAACAATAGTTTTCTACCAGGATTAAAAAAATTGGCTCAAACCATTAAAGGCGAAGGAGCCCTCTCAATTCTACAAATATTCCATGGAGGTAGAATGGCGATTCCTACTGAAATACCAGGTGGGCAGACTATTAGTGCAAGTGCTGTAGCACCTGATCGCCCGGAAGCAATGACACCTCGCGAAATGACGGAAACAGAAATTCAAGATACAATTAAAGCCTTTGGTGAGACAACAAAATTAGCAATAGATGCAGGTTTTGATGGTGTAGAGATACATGGGGCTAACACATATTTATTACAACAATTTTTTTCTCCTCACTCTAATCTTAGAAAAGATTTATGGGGTGGAAGCATAAAAAAACGAATGAATTTCCCATTATCTGTCATTGAAGAAGTAAAAAAAGTAGTTAAAGAAAACGAGCAGAATAATTTTATAGTGGGCTATCGCTTTTCACCAGAGGAAGCAGAAAGTACAGGCATAACCTTAGCGGATACCCTTCAATTTATAGAAGTATTAGCAAATCAAGGATTAAGTTACTTGCATATCTCCATAATGGATTTTTGGCAAAGCTCAATGCGCGATAAAACAAACCCCAAACCTATAATATGCCAAATACTTAACCAGATTAATGGTAGAGTGCCTTTAATCGGTGTTGGTTCTATCCGTACACCCGAAGATGCTATAAAAGTATTGGATAGTGGTGCAGCGTTTGTTTCCCTTGGCAGAGAGATAATTATGGAACCAGAATGGGTAAGTAAAATCCAAAATGGCAAAATTTCCGAAATACGCACCACTTTAAGTAAAAGCAGTAAAATTTCTTTAGATATACCAACTCCTCTTTGGAATGCAATTACATCTACACCTGGTTGGTTTCCAATTACGGAATAATTCTTTTAAAGTAAAATATACTTAGTAAATCTTATATTTAAAAAGTGCCAGATATACCATAAACATATATCTGGCACTTTTGGTATTGAAAAGATTACTTTTCACAAGTCAAAAATGTGATATAATAATTCTTTATTGTCTTATCTATATTTTAATAAATTTTATATCTAATTTATTTCAAAATAGAATTAAGCATTACATACGAAAAATTTGTTAGGAGTGACGAAAATATGAAAAATACAATATTAACACCTAGCGGGGTAATAAAATTAGAGGAAGAATTAAAGCTTCGCACAGGAGAAAAAAGAAGAGAAATAACAGCAGCCATTAAAGAAGCAAAGGGCCATGGAGATTTAAGTGAAAATGCAGAATACGATGCAGCTAAAGACGAGGAAGCTACCAACAATGATAGAATAATTGCGGTTCAAGAGTTACTTCGAAATTCAACCGTAGTTGATGACAACAGTAGTGATGACCAATTAGGACTTGGTGGCCAGGCTGACATTAAATTTCTTGATACTGATGACATTGAGAAAGTACACCTTGTATCAACAGTGGAGACAAATCCAGAGATTATGAATATAAGTATAGAATCACCACTAGGAATGGCAATATATAAAAAGGCACTTGGAGAAAAATGTACAGTTATATCACCTGAAGGTAATTATGAAGTAACTATAGAAAAAATATACTAGTAAGTGAATATAGTTGCTTGAAATATTACAAACATAATTTAAGCAGATTGCATCCGCTTAAATTATGTAATTTCATTATTTCCCTTTATTTTTTATTATTTATTATCATTTTACTTTTTATTATTAACCATATTTTTTTCTGCTGCTTCTACCATTCTCTTTACCATTTCCCCACCAACATTACCTGAGTTTTTTATTCTATTTACAGTGTTACTTGGCACATCACCCATATATACATTTCTGCTGGCAATGCTATCAATTGCCATGTCTTGTGCTACTTCAATCTTAAATTTCTCAAGTTTTCCTGCAGCTTCCGGTACTAATGTTCTTCGAGCCATTTTTCTACCTCCCTTTAATTTTAGATGTTCAAAATATATTGAAACAGTTTTTAATTATATCTTGCATGTCTAGAATTAGTATTTTTCAAAACGAATTTATTATTCATTTATATAATTTAATGAGATTTATCGGTAGAAGATGTTTTAAAACTTTTTTCAAGTGTATCCACAACTTTAGTATATTTGTCTTTTTCATTACTTGGGAATTTAAAAATAAAAGTATTAGTTGAACTTTTTCCTACTACTTTCTTTTGATATACTATTTTATCACCTTCAATGTAGGATATTACAAACCAATTACCAGAATTGACCTTATAATACATTTTAGTTTTTTTAATGGCTTTATTATATATTGAAGTACTAGTATCTCCTGCAGCGTTGTTTGACCCATATATCTGCAAAGAGGCCTTTCCATCATCAGATGTTAGCATATTCCCATTAGCAGTTTTACTCTCTATTTTAAGATTATTAGGATACATAATTGAATATGAAAATTTTTCATTGCTATAAATTTTATATCCAATTTTTTTTAGACTGATCACTTTGAGAATTAGCATCTAGTATTTTTTTATCTTCAGCTGCCTTTTTATCTTCAACTACTTTTTCATCTGCTATTTTTTTATCTTCAAGGACTTTGGCATCTGATATTTTCTTATCCGCTAATATTTTACCATCTATAATTCTTTTATCTGCTACTTGCTCCGCTGTTCCTATTGTATTTTTCCCTGCTACTTGTGACTGAGTTACTGAAACTATTCCATATATAACCACTATTACGACTAGTAATACTACAGCAGATATGCTTATAAGTACTTTTTTACGCTTGAGGGTTCTACAGCTTGATACTGTAGCTTATGCTAATCTATTCATTTTTTGATAAATGAATCATTCTAGAATAATAATCTTTGAATCCCATTTTTTCATATAGCTTAATTGCTCCTTGATTACTTCTTTCTACGTGTAGAGAAATATTTCCCTCGGCTAATTCTACTGCTTCACTTAGTATCATAGTTGCTATACCACTACCCTCAATATGGTTATTTGTAGCTATATACGCTAAATGATATTTCGAAGCGAAATGTTGAAACCCGAAATTTACAACAATTCCTATGCCGCATATCTCATTTTTATAGAAAGCAGCAATAACAAAACCTTTTTCTACAGCGTTATGATAAGCTTCCTGAATCTCACAAATAGGATCTGTAAATTCATTAAGCCATTCATTTACTAAATTGGTAATTATATTGTCATCTAAGCACTCCTCTTTTGTAGCTTTTCTTACCTCTATATCAATTTTCCCATCATTTAGCAATATAACATGATTACCATTTGGTAATTTGTTCTCCATGGCTTCTTTCATAAATCCCGCAATAGCATACCCATTTGCAGCATTCAACTTAATATTTTCAAATTTTTGAAATTTAGAAACATAATAATTAACTTCGTCATCTTTTAATCCCATTATCTCCCCTACGACATCATTACCCAAACTTTCTGTATCATTTGTGCAATTAATTAAAATTGGAATTTTCGTAAGTTCATCATCAACCCACAATTCTCTAAATCCCAAATCAAGTCCACCTAAAAAATAACCATATCTAGATTGTAGAAATACAGTATCAATGTCTCCTTTTATTTTAGAATGTAATTCTTCTACTATTTTTGAAAGAGCTATACTACTTATCATCGAATTATTAATTCCTGGATTGGCATCATACCAACGGTTTTTTACGCATAACTCCATAACATATTTAATTCGTTCCTCTGATGTTTTTCCATATTGAATAAATTTAATATTCGGTTTATCAAATAGTTCATTATCCTTAAACTCATCAATAGAAAGTACTACAAAAACACAATTCATGTTATAAAATTGTGTTAAATACGCAAGTGACTTTGCAAAACTTGCTCCAACACTCAAACAAATTGTATTTTTATTAATCCTTAAAGCATCTTTTATCATTATATAAGTTAACCTGTCAATACGGAAGCCCGAAGGATTATTACCTTCCAACTTTAAATAAATATTTTTTAAACCTAATTGTTTTTCTAAATTTTTAGCTCTAACTAAAGGTGTTTTTCCAACTCTTTTTTCAATTAAACTATTATTCATTAGGCACCTCCTATTTTATCTTACTTTATCCATTTCTTCTATATTAAATACAAGTACTCTCAAATTTCGCTTAGATTTACTATAACAAAAATAAACAGATTAAATTCTGAATATAGGATATAATAAATTCAAAAGTAATTTTCTTAGGAGTTGATAAGATGGTATCTATCAGCATTACCGTAATTTTAACAGCAGTTATTATAACTGCACTTATTTTTGCACTTTCAAACGGGCTGCACGATGCAAGCTCAGTGGTTGCAACTTTTATTACATCAGGAGCCGCAACTCCTGAGCAAGCCATTGGAGTTGCATCAGTTTTTGGAATGATAGGTGCCATTTTGGGAGGAAGTGCAGTAGCGGATACTATTTCTAAAGTTATAGATCTACCCGTCAAGTCTTCACTTCTTACAATACTTCTTGCAGCAATGCTTGGGGCAGTTATATGGAATTTGCTTACTTGGAAATTGGGACTTCCTTCAAGCTCAACACATGCTCTAATAGGTGGAATAATTGGTGCAGTTTGGGTGTCTTCAGGTTATAAACATATACTTTGGGGATGGAATGAATTGATTGGTGGGCAGCATCAACTTACTGGAATTGTAAAAGTAGTTGCAGCTTTAATTATTTCACCACTGCTTGGATTTATAATTGCATTTATTCTTCAAAAAATCGCAAAATTACTACTTAGAAATGCGAAGTTTACAATAAATAATGCATTAAAGAAAATTCAATGGGCAATAGCTGCTGCACTTGCTTACAGCCATGGTGCTAACGACACACAGAAAATAATTGGGATAATAACCTTAGCACTTATGGCAGGTAAAAGTGTATCAATGAATACGCCTCCCCTTTGGGTCAGGTTCTCTGGCGGACTTGTGATGTTTATAGGTACAATGCTTGGAGGCTGGACAATAATGAAAACTATTGGTCGTGGCATATTTAAAGTGCGAGTAATTCACAGTTTAAATTCTCAATTAGCTTCAGCAGGATCATTAATACTAGCTACGCTTATTGGGGCTCCAGTTTCTACAACTCATGTGGTTGTGGGTAGTGTAATGGGAGTTGGCGCAGCCGACGAATACAAAATGGTTCATTGGGGAATAGCAAAGGAAATTATTTTAGCTTGGTTTATTACAATACCACTATCTGCAGTAGTTTCTGCTCTTATATATATTTTATTTAATTTTATTTTCAAAGTAATATAATGGAGGAAAATATGGATAAAAGAAATATTCTTGACAGGTTTTTCCCTGTAAAATATGATTTCTACACAATGCTAAATAAACAAGCCGAACTTACTATGTTAGGAATTGAAACGCTTTATAAATGGCTAAGTAGCAGCTTAGATGCAGAAAAAGAAAAACTGATGAGCTATGTTAAAGAGGCTGACAAAGTTAGATTTGATATGGAAAATAAACTAGTAGAGGCTTTTATAACTCCTTTTGATAGAGAAGACATTTATTCTATTTCAGTTGTAATGGATAGAGTAATTGAATATGCCAAGTCTACACTAGAATCCATGGAAGCATTTGAAGTGGGCCCAAATGATATTATTATAGATATGGTGAAAGAACTTAAAGAGGGTACCGATTTTTTATTTCAATCACTAAAAATATTAAAAAGTAACCCTTTAAAGTCACAACAAAACATTATAAAAATGAGGGAAGCCCATAATGAAGTAGACAGGATTTATCGAAATGGAATGGTTACACTATTTAAAGGCACGGACCCTATGTACGCACTTAAACATAGTGAAGTATACCATCATATAAAAAATGCCTCGGTTAACTTAGATAATACAGTAGATATATTCCACAGGATAGTTGTAAGGAGAATATAACCATATTATATTTAATCAAAAAAGAATAGAGATGTGTGTTTTATTCACTTCTCTATTCATATAATTTACTATTCATTTTCATCACGGTATACAAAGTTGCAAGGTTTACCTTCACAATTTAAAACCTCTTCATCATCTTCACCAGTGTAAATTATTTTATTATTCCCAATTTCATCACTTAAAGGTAATTGCTTTAATTGACCCAAAAGTCTTTCGATGTCTGATGAAATAGCCAACGGTTCAGTTGTAGGCTCATACCTAGAATCTATGTTCCCATTCCCGTCAATTAGGAATTTTGTAAAATTCCATTTCACTGAATTTCCTTCTAAAAATTGAGGAAAGTTTTTCTTAAGCATATCATTAAGTTTTTTTTCATTAGGATGATTTAGATCAAATCCCTTGAAAGTTGTTTTTTCTGTCATATATTTAAAAATCGGATGAGCATTTTCTCCTCTTACATCACTTTTCTCAAATAGTTGAAAACTCACTCCATAATTAATTCTGCAGAAATTTTCTATCTCATGGCTATCACCTGGTTCTTGCCCTGCGAATTGGTTGCTTGGGAATCCCAATATTTCAAGGCCCTTATCCTTATATTGTTCATAAAGTTTTTCCAATCCCTCATACTGTGGTGTGAATCCACACTTGCTTGCCGTATTAACAATAAGTAGTACCTTTCCCTTGTACTGATTAAGGGATACTTCTTCACCATCGATTGTAATTGCTTTAAAATCATAAATTTTCATATATTTCCCCTCCATTTTATATAAATTTATTTATAATATAATACCAAAAGTTTATGTTTAATTTGTATTATGTAATAATTGTTATTGTTTATCTATGAAACTATTGTATCACAAAGATGTAAGAAAGTAAAATTAAAATTTTACTTTCTTACATCTAGTTTTTTTCTAATGATGGAAACTAATGTTTTCTGGAGAATTTGCTACTGAGTTATTTTTTAAATATTCCAGCCCTTTTCGCACATCACGAAGGAGTAAAGATACCATATCACGACTAACTCCATGACGAATTAAAATACGTTGTACAGTTATATTTTGGCGATTGCTTGGGAGTGGATATGAAGCTATTTGCCAGCCATGCATTCTTAAACGATCTGAAAGATCGTAAAGTGAAAATCCAGATTTATTTTCATCCTTTAAGCAGTAGCAAACTGCTGGTATACCACCGTTTCCATCATATAATATTTCCAAATAATCTATCTCCCTAAGCTGCTGCCCTAAGTACTGAGCAGTTTTAGCACAGCCGCTTTGAATTGCAGTGTAGCCCTCACGGCCGTACCTTAAAAAATTGTAATACTGAGCAATAATTTGACCAGCAGGACGTGAAAAATTTAGTGCAAAGGTAGGCATTTCCCCCCCTAAATAATCAACATTAAAAATTAATTCCTCAGGCAAATCAGCCACGGTCCTCCAAATCACCCAACCAACACCAAGTGGAGCCATTCCAAATTTATGCCCTGATGCGTTAATAGATTTGACCCTAGGAATGCAAAAATCCCACTTGAGGTTTCTATTTATAAATGGTGCAATAAATGCTCCACTGGCTCCGTCCACATGTATTGGAATATCTAAGCCAGTTTCATTTTGAATAACATCTAGGACTTTAGATATTTCCTGCACTGGCTCATAGATCCCCGTAAATGTACTACCTAAAGTTACAACTACTCCAATTGTATTTTCATCGCAATAGTTCTTTAGTTGATTTGGATTTAAACCTATATCATCTTGCGTTAAAGGAACCTCTCTAATTTCAACATCAAAGTAACGTGCAAATTTATGCCAACATATCTGAACTGGTCCGCATACAATATTCGGATTATTCGTTGCTTTTCCTTTAGCCTCACGTCTCTTTCTCCACCGCCACTTAAGTGCCAATCCTCCTAACATTGCCCCCTCACTAGACCCAGTTGTTGAACATCCAATTGTGTCTTCTTTTTCTGGTGAATGCCAAAGATTTGCTAGTATCCGCACGCACCGCTGTTCAATCTCTGCCGTTTGCGGGTACTCATCTTTGTCTATCATATTTTTGTCAATTGACATATCCATGAGATCACGAACTTCGTCTTCGATGTATGTAGTACAAAATGTTGCTAGGTTTTGACGTGCGTTTCCATCCATAAAAAGCTCATCATATACCAACTGTCTAATCACTTTCGGATTGGAAGCTTTTTCGGGTAATTCATTTTTGGGAAGCTGAGTTTTAGCTATATCATTAATATAAAGATCGTTAAATCCGTCTTTATCTCTATTTTTCTTATAACTATGCAATGTCATATTTTATTCCACCTTTCTTATCCATAATATTACTTTAACCAATATCTCTTTAATAATGCATTTGAGTGCATTATTAAAGAGATATATTTCTATCAATAGGTTGGGATAGAGTTATAAACGTATCTGTACTTTGAACCCCCGATATTACTTGAAGTCTATTCATTAGTAGATCTTGGAGATTAGAAATACTCTTGCACATGACTTTAATAAAAATAGAATATGCACCTGTAGTGTAATGTAGCTCCACTATTTCTTTTATCTCCTTCAATTCCTCTAATACATCAGGATATGAAGATGCTTTGTTAAGATATATTCCAATAAAGCAACATACATCATATCCGAGTTTACTAGTATCTAATATAAGTCTTGTTCCTTTTATTAACCCCATCTCTTGCATTTTATTCATCCTAACATGAATTGTGCCTCCGCTAACATGGCAATGCCTTGCAATTTCAAGATAAGGAGTCCTAGAATCTTTAATTAAAATGTCTAATATTTGATAGTCCAATTCATCCAACCCAGAAATATTTAATTCCATAACATCATCTCCTAATATATTAATATAAATACCTAGATATAATTAACGATTTAAATACTTTATATCATTATATCAAAGCAATTAACAAATTAGCAAAAAACACATAAATAAAATTGCTTTTTTAACAATTTAATAATTAAAATAGCTTCTTGTTGCTAAACTTATAAATATATTTAAATTTATTTAAATATATTGCAATAATTTGCTAAATGTATTATTATATTGTCAATGGATCAAACATAATTAAAAATTTATTAGGGGGAATTACAATGGCAGAATTAATAAAAGAAGAAAAAAAATTATTAGATATAGCGGTGGCTAAAATTAAAAACAAAAAAATAAAGGATATATTATTCGTTCAACAGTCGGTTTTAAAAGCTGTAGATGAATTCATGTATAAGAGAAGAGTAACTAGAATATTACCACTTATGATGTCTCCAATTACGGATACTTTAAACCATAGCGTTGAGGAATGTGAAATAACTTATAACAAACAAACATTCAATGTTATGAAATCAATGATATTCCACAAACAGATGACTATGTTAAACGCTGATATTGATAGTCTTTATATTGTATCTCCTAACATAAGACTTGAAATGGCAACTAGAGGAGATTCAAGGCATCTATTCGAATTTACTCAAGTGGACTTTGAATTCAAAGAAAAAACTATGGAAGATGTACTTCAATTTATAGAAGAAATAGTGACTTTTATTTTCAAATTTATAAAGGAAAACTGTATTCCAGAGTTAACTAGGCTTGGAGTAGGTACAGATCATCTTAACATAAGCGGACCATTCAAAAAATATACAACAGATGAGATGCAATCAAAATATGGTGATGATTTCGAAGCAGAAGCTTCAAAAGCAGCAACAGAGCCTTTCTTCTTAACGAATCATAAAAGAGAATTCTATGATGCTGAAGATTTAGATAAATTAGGAACTTATAGAAACTATGATCTTATTTGGCCACTAGGATTTGGCGAAGGGTTAAGTGGAGGAGAAAGAGAATTTACACTTGATCGAATCCTTTTAAGAATGAGAGAACTCGCTACAGATGAAAATGCATTTAGATATTATATAGAACTTGCAAAACAAGGAGAAATATTTAAGACTGCTGGAGCTGGTTTTGGAGTAGAAAGAATAACTAGATTTATAACTCAGCAACCTGAAGTTAGCGATGTTACATTATTCTGCAGAAAACCTGGTGAGCAATATATATTCTAATCTATTTTAAAAATATAATAGAAACACTGAAAAAGCCACCTTCATAAAGGTGGCTTTTTGTACTATAAATATTAATTATTTATATTGCTGAAACCTCAATTGCTTGAAGTCCCTTAGGTCCTTCTTCTGTTTCAAATTGAACTTTCTGACCTTCTTCAAGACTTTTCCCTGAATCATGTCCTTGAATTCCAGTTGTGTGAACAAAAATATCTTTTTCACCTTCAACTTCAATAAATCCAAATCCCTTTTGCGAATTAAACCATTTTACTGTTCCGATTTTCATTAATAAACCTCCAAATAAAAAACACCATTATGTATGTGATACACTAATTTTGTATCACTAGCGTTACATATTAATATATCATAACACCCATAAAATATCAACTTTCATATACTACTCTTCTTACATATGTAGTATAAATTTTCCTTACTTTATAAATAATCCACTCTTTAATTTTTTAACTAGTCAATTTTTTAAATTATTAAGAAAATATTACAGCAGAAGCATCATCACTTTTTTTAAATCTAGGAAATTTTAATATGTCTCTATCTTCTTCTTCAATAAATCTTATCCTATTATATATTTGCTGTAATCCATGTTTTTCAATTAGAGATATAATATTGTTTTTATCTACATAATTGTAATTATCATAAATTGCTGAAAATCCATCTGACATTAATAAAGCTTTTTTACATTCATCAACTTCAAGAAACCCACAAATCGAGTTTTCCACTGCATTTTTATCGAACTCTAATGTCCAGTATCCATTTTTGATATTTTTAAGCATCCTATGTTTAATAAGCAATGGATTAATTTTCTGCCTAGCCTGGATAAAATTCATTCCTTCATTTGTCATTAATTTAGCCATTTCTATTTTTGCTTTATTATCTAGTATATCAAGTAAATTTTGTTTTATAATTAATGATTCATCATTGTTATTTTGAACTATTAAAGTGCAGTCTCCAAGTAAAAAGTACTCTACTATTTTATTGTTAATACGCAGTATTACTATAGATGCTGATGGTAAATCAACCTTATCAACATGTTTTGATCCCGTAATTCCATAGAATTTATTACTTATACATTCTATACCCTTAATA
>Ga0209125_1001387_pt1 | contig 23005 bp, 25 predicted proteins | sample BarGraIncub1131A_FD_184503 | JGI IMG/M metagenome (GOLD analysis project Ga0209125, IMG submission 184503) | Arctic peat soil microbial communities from Barrow, Alaska - Barrow Graham LP Incubations 11-31A (SPAdes) (version 2) | ecosystem: Environmental > Terrestrial > Soil > Wetlands > Peat... | reverse complement strand
GTGTGAATCCTGCTGTGATGTTAAAAACTCTTGCAAGGTTATTCACTCTTTCACCAACTCTGCTGACATCTTCCTTTGTGAGACCAATGCCGGTGGCTCCATTCACCATGTCAGCGGTATTCTGCTCAGCAATGGCCGGCAGCGCCATGTCCATAAGGAAACCACACATCGTCGGACAATCAGTGGTAGCACATCTGATATCCTGGTTCCATTTCGTCAGCCAACCCTTTCCCTCCGGAGTAAACCGGTCATATGGATTCGGTACAGGGATCCCAAAAATTTCCTGAAATGCATATCCTCGATTGTGGTCTGCTCCTGTATAGCTTGTTACAAAGTTGAGACCGTGGGCCTTTGCGCCTCTTGGGTCGTAGGCCGGGAATTCAAGCCCTTTCACATGCATGGTGTACTTCCATGTCTCAGCGCCAAGTCTTTCAGCCATGGCTTTTGACCCGTCACAAAGCATTTCCCCAAGACCGTCCCTTCTAAAGGCAATCTCAGTGATTAAATATGACACTGCTTCATGGTTTCCGAATCTCAAATCGATGCCCTGGGTATCCCCCAATGTTAAAATCCCTTTTTCAAAAAGTTCCATGGCAAAAGCAATGGTAACTCCAGCTGACATAGTGTCCAATCCAAACTTGTCACACAGGTGGTCGTTATATATGATGCTGTCGATATTATCGACTCCTACTACACTGCCAAGGCTGTAATAGGTCTCATATTCAGGATCTGACATCCCGCCTTCATATTTACCGCCTCTTGCAAGCTTGAGCTGGGTGCATCCTACAGGGCATCCGTAGCAGTGCTCACTTCCCTTATGTCTGCTTATGCTTGCAGTCACTCCGATATTTTCCGAATAATCCTTCTCTCCGGTTGTCTGATAATTTTCTGAAGGCAATATCCCCAAAGCCGAAGTTGCATCCACTACCATTGGCGTGCCAAGCTTAGAAAATTCAGGGTAAAGTACCGGGCTGCTTTTCATGGCTTCAAGCATAAAATGCCTGGCCTTTTTAAACTCCGTCTCATTTGCAATGGGAACCTTGTTGCTTCCTCTGACAGCAATGGCTTTTAGGTTTTTGGAACCCATAACGGCTCCGACGCCTTTTCTTCCAAATGCCCTTCGCTCATTAATTACAGCTGCCATCTTTGAAAGGTTTTCTCCTGCCTGGCCGATGCATGCTATCCTGATATTCTGGTCGTTAAGCTCTTGCTTAATGATGGTCTGGGTGTCCATTGTATCCATTCCCCAAACCTTTTCTGCCTTCTTGATAGAGACCTTGTCATCGTTTATCCAAAGATAAACGGGTGTTTCCGATTTCCCTTCGATGATGAGAATATCATAGCCGGCAAACTTAAGCTCCACCGGAAAATAGCCGCCTGAAAGCGCCATACCTACAGCGCCGGTCAACGGTGATTTTGTTGTCAGCGCCATTCTGCTTGCGCAGGGTGCTGAAGTGCCGCTGAGCGGTCCAGGTGCAAAAATCAACTTATTGTCTGGGCCAAGTGGATCTGTATCTCCGGGCACCTCATCAAAAAGATACTTTATCCCGAATCCCGCTCCTCCGATATAGTCTTTTGCAATTTTCTCCGGTAATTCCTCGACTGTTATTTCCCTGGTTGTAAGATTAACCCTTAGAACCTTGCCCATGTAACCGCCTTTATACATAATACTATCTCCTTTTCAACATGGTAGATTTTTTTATGAAACATTTTCAATTAACTTTGAAGATCCAGAATAAAATTTACTGTTTATTTCTCCCTTTCAATTTGACTTTGTTGCCATCCACAGATATTTCGTCAAAGCTTCTCAAAAAGCTTGAAAACCGACTGAATCCATAATCCTGTATATTGAAATGATTATGGTTTGCTTTCAAAGCAGCATGTATTATGGACAGGTTCCCAATAACACCGCGGTTTCTTTTTATGATCTCGATTATTTCGTTTTTAACGGTAATGATATCAACATCATTTTTCATCTTTACAAAGAAAGATCCGTCCTTTTCTTCGATGTGAATTTTCTGAAATTCTTCGCGAATAAAAACGTTGAGTTTCGTATAACCATAATTTCTGACATCAAAATCGGTAAAGAGTTTACCTAACGAAGAACCAACTTCACCGAGGGTCAAACAATCTGATTCCGCAATCATGTTGAGAATTGATTCCTGAATTTGACTGATTGGTGTGACATTTGATTCCATTGTCTCTGGTATTTCGGCATTTTTTTCATTCGGTACATTCTCTTTAATTTCTTCGATCTTTGGCTCATCAGATGCGATCAAATCAAGATGCAAAAATTTGTTGCAGGCTTTGGTAAGGGCGATCGGTGTCTTTGATTCCCCCATTCCAATCACATACGCTTGAGATTCTCTTAGTCGCATCGCAAGTTTCGTAAAATCACTGTCACTGGTTACGATGCAAAATACATCGATGTTATTAGTATACAGAATGTCCATGGCATCAATAACCATTGCCATATCCGTGGCATTTTTTCCTTTTGTGTAATCAAATTGTTGAATGGGCTGTATTGAGTATTCCAGTAATATATCTTCATTCCACCCATAAGTTCTTTTCCAGTTACCATAAATTCTTCTAATTGACACAGTACCGAAAGCATTTAACTCATCAAAGATGCTTTTTACATATTTTGCACTGACATTGTCTACATCTATCAACAAAGCTATATTATTCTCGCTCAAAAAAAGTTCCTCCATCCATTATTTTTCGTATTGTAAAATTAATTAGTTCGTATAGGTATTGATAGATCATTCAATTCCCTATGAGGCGGGGACGTTTTGACTGTCTACCTAATCCTTTTCAACGCATCGATTTTCCTAAAAAATAGATTGATCGGTCTAAACTCAAACATCCGGTTTTTCATTGAGGGACTCTGGTAGGTGATCAATAATATCTTACAAAATGCGAGCCTTTTTAAGCATCAGCATGGTATCCGGGCGAGGATTGGCATAAATACTTGGCCAGTAGTATTCATCATATTCCGATTGATTCAAAAAAGCAAGCACCGATTTTTCCAATGAAATTTTAATCTTCTTCACTGGCTCGGCCAGACTTTTTTACAATTATTCAAGATATCACTCTATCAACTTCTTGCGGACTATTTCAATCATTATAGCATAAAATAATTGAGCTTTTAGAAATGATGAATTATAAGTTAAGTGTCTCTGTCATCTCCAGCTTGTTCAGACAATGGAAACCTCTGGGACCTATGTCTCGGAACCAATCCCAAGAAGAATAAGACCAATCACAAATATATGATTGGTCCTATTCTAAAGACATTAATTTATTTATTCCCGCAAATTATAAACAGCCTTCATTTGGGGTTGTTTTAATAGAATAATTCTCATCTAGATAAACCATATAATTTGAAGCATTCCAAAGACAGTACAAAGATCGGTTAATCCAGGAACTATTGAAATTATGCCAACAGCACCAATGATGATTCCTAAATAATTCAAAGCCTTTGGCAGCAAGCCAACTTGGATTCCAGCAATGCTGATTAACAATGTCATGACTCCCCTTTACAATCAAATCCATCTTTTGAGATAGCTCAACAATATTTGGATAATCGAGTATAAAAATAAATATTGGAATTACTGCTAAATAGGCTATTGCCAGATAAAATGCAGCAAACCCACCGAGCTTTTGAAAGTTTCTCATTCTAAATAATTCTCCTAATCTGTTGTATTCTTAATTCATTCTTAGAATACTACGGATTAGGAGGTGGCTCCACCTACTTAAGTTGAATATCACCTGTATCGATTAGTGCCCAACCATGGCCCATAGCAAGAACCGGTCTTTTTTCGATAATATTTTCCGGAAGCAGTCTTGACATTGCCAGCCAGGAAGATGATTGCATCTGACTGTCCATTTCTGCCCACATGCTTTCGATCAGGGCGGCAGCCTGATCATATGACTGTCCTGCCAGGTAATGATGTATGGCTTCAATCGACAGCCCTTCTTTATTAAACCAATCCCCGGCTCTACAATGCAATTCTTCCACGGTAATGTTACCTGTACTTTGAATATACTGGGGCAATCGCTGCCTTAGCAACTCTCTAAATAAGTGATGATATCGATACCACTTTCGATCCTGATCAAGAGGTATTAAAACAGATTGCTTTGTTGCAGATACTCAATTCTTAATTATTTGCCATTGAAGCTGCCAATTCCTGAAAATTAATGGCTTCAGGACAAAATTCCGGGTTTTTCTTACGCAGGGTGTTCGTATAATCGATATCCAACTCACCCAACTTCTGGAAATAACAGTTTATCCGGTGATTTAAAAACAGGTTATTCATCTGAAAACTAATCGGCACCGAAAAATCAACGTGTTCATAAAATAACCCCTTTTCTGTAAATGGCGGCGGATATTCAGATGCCGGTAGGGTTGGAATAAAATCATGGACATTAAAAATCCGGTAACTATTTTTAACATAGGTGTTGTATGCGTCCACAAAATCCAGATCTCCAGGTCGGCCCGCAGCGTAGGTGTAAACAACAAGGTCTTTATTCGGTATATTGACAGCAAAGTCCAGAGCTGCCATGATGGCAAGATCCCCTCCCAGACTATGGCCGGTTAGATAGAGACTTTTATCATCCGGAAGTTCCTGTACAATCTCAATCAACTCTTCGCGCATCGACTGATAAACCCGGGTAATTCCTCTATGGCTACTTCCAGCATTTTCCACATAGGGAAACGGAATCTGAAAAAGATCGAGATCAGAATCCAGATTCGGAGTCGAATCCGATCCACGAAAAGCCAGAACTATCCGATTTTCAGACTCCGCAAAGAAGCCAAACTTTTCTTCTGTTTTTTCAGTCACCCCTGCCATACCTCTTAATGAGTGGCAAAGCTCAAACCCCATTGGCAGAGCTAATTTATTTTGATCAAAAAACGGATAGGTCTGATAACAGAAACCCGCAAGTAAAATAGCATCCTGTTTGTTATAGGATTCAGTTGGCTTCATTCGGTTCATCTTTTTTCTCCTTGAGTATAGTATCTCCATATTGATTAGCAGGTTCCCAGTTCTGGAGTTCCACAATATTGCCCTCGGGATCCGTGGCATAAACGAAGGTTGCCACCACATTGTTTGGATAGTCGGCCACAATCCGTTCTCCAATTTGACCACCGCCGGCAGTTAGTAATGCATTAATCCTGTTGTTCGATTTCTCTAATCATTCTTAACCCCATAAATTTTGTTTTACCCGTAGAAATTGGCTTTTTCATTAAAGCTTCGGTTTCTGTTTGCTCAAGTTTTCCTGACGCATACAAAGTGATGTGACGCATTGGCTTCACTCCCAATCTTTTGCCGTTTCGGCTTAATTCATAGGGTGCTTTCAGCCCCACTGCTAAAACGTAGTCAAAGCAATTGTAATCCAGGCCTGAATTTTTTCATAGTATAGTGAATTTTCTTCATCCTGTTTTTTTATTCGACTGCCTAATCGATGGGATCTGCACGGAAGCACCATCCCTTCGATCTTTATTCAAGGTGGAAGCATCGGTTCCTTCCGAATATTAATAAAAGAACGCAACTCATAAAGAGTCCACATTCTTTGGTCATAAATGAGATTACCACCCTAAACTTTAAACGGCTTGCTTGTCAAAATTCACCACAGCAATTTTCGAGATCAGCCATACAAGTCGTAAACCCGTCAAGCATATTACCTTTACAAATAAAAAAATCATATTATATCTCATTATCTATTCTATTCGAAACTGCCTAGCAAGTTCTATCATTATGTCTTTATACCATTATATAACAATAATCCATTTTAAACAATTGAGAAAGCTGATCAAATCGGGCATAACATGGTGAATTTTAGTAATTAAACAGTAGATATTTGCATTAAAAAGCGCTATAATGAAACGGCATGTATCTACATGTATCGGCATGTAAGCATTTATGCTTTATTAAGATATATCCCGAATAGAAGTTTCAAATTAATTACATAGAAATTTGTTATCAGGGAAAACCAAAGGATCATATTTGAAAGGGGTTATTATGAACGAAAATCAAAAACCGATGTTGGATCCGGAGACAGGTTCTGTTCCAGATACAGCACGAGAAATCACTGCACATCCTGCTAGACTCATTCAGGCTAAAGCTTACCGCAAATCCCGAATATCCACAAAACTGCTGCTGTTTACTGTTTGTCTAATTGCATTGGCGGTGTTATCTCTGGGGATTATTGCCATCAATCTGGGCGCATCAGCGGTAACAAACCAGGCCAATGCCGATGCACAAGCATACACCACCGCAGAAGCATCTCATGTTGGCGCCATTTCTGAAGACGATGTACTGGCTCGAATCACCAATCTGAGAAATCAGATCCTGTCAATCTCATTGTTTATTATCTTAATTGGAGGCGTCGTTGCTTATGTTATGGCGCAGAATTTTGCCAAACCCATTATCAAGCTCAAAGAAGTGGCAGATCAGGTTGCTGATGGAAAAGTTGATGTGGACATTAAATTGACCACCCATGACGAAATTGGTGATTTAATGCTGTCATTTGAAACCATGATTCAAAACAATAAGGGCATGGCTGAGGCTGCTCAGCGGATGGCCCAGGGTGATTTTGAAGTTGAAATCACACCCCGATCCGAAGATGATGTGATCACCTATTCAATGATTGCGGTAATAAAAGAAATGAACAGAGTGCATGATGCCATCGGAAAAATTGGCAATGCCGCTTTAGAAGGTCAACTTAATTATCGTGGTAACACCAATGAGTACACCGGAGCTTACAAAGATTTGATTATGTCGTTAAATACTGTCATTAACACCTTTGTTAAACCCCTCAAGGTTGCCAACAAGGCCATTGAACGCATCGGTAAAGGTGTGATTCCACCAAAAATCACCACCGAATATAAAGGTGATTTCAACGATCTTAAAAATAATATCAACGCCTGTATTGACGGTCTGGGAGCCTTAACCGAAACCGGTGAAGTACTCCATCGACTTGACATTAATGATTTTTCAACCAAAATGGAAGGTAACTATTTAGGCATTTTTGGAGATCTGGCCACATCGGTTAATGAAATCCAAGCGAAGCTCAACTATATTCATTCCATTGTCAATAATGTTTCCAATGGTGTTATGAGTGACTATGACGAACTGATGACGATTGGAAAACGCAGTGATGAGGATGAATTTATTCCTAGTCTGATTAAAATGATTGAAAACATCCACGCACTGGTCAGAGAAGCCGATGAAATGACCCGGTTGGCTGTAGCAGGTGATCTTGATCACCGGGGAGATCCATCCAAGTTCCGGGGCGAATATGCTCGTGTTATTTCTGGATTCAACCGGACACTGGATGCCGTTATCGAGCCAATCCAGGCCACATCTGCAGCTTTGGATGAACTGTCAAAAGGTAATCTGAACTTTACCATGAAAGGTGATTATAAAGGACATCATGGCAAAATCAAAGAAAACATGAACCGCACCATCAACTTCCTGAAAAATTATGTGGCTGACATTACATCCTTACTTAAGCTCATTGGCGAAGGTGATCTCACTAAGGAAATCAAAGCCTATTATCATGGGGATTTTAATGCTGCCAAGCTTGTCATTAATAATATTACCACCAAATTAAGCGAAGTTATGAAGGACATTGATGCTGGCGCCGAACAGGTTGAAGCCGGTGCCATGCAAATCTCTGACGGAGGCCAGGCATTAGCTCAAGGGACAACTGAACAGGCCAGTGCCATCCAGGAACTCACCGCTTCCATTGAAGAGGTGGCAGCGGAAACCAAACGAAACGCCATGAATGCCAACGAAGCCAACGAACGGGCCATTGAGGTTCGTACCAACGCAGAAGTGGGCAATTCTCAAATGACAAAAATGGTTTCGGCCATGGTAGAAATCAACGAATCATCCAATAGTATTTTCAAGATTATCAAGGTTATCGATGACATCGCCTTCCAAACCAATATTCTGGCCCTAAACGCAGCCGTGGAGGCTGCTCGGGCCGGACAGCATGGCAAAGGTTTTGCCGTTGTTGCTGAAGAAGTACGAACCCTGGCTGCCCGCAGTGCTGAAGCGGCTAAGGAAACCACTGGCCTGATCGAAGGATCCATCGACAAGGTTGCAGTGGGCACCAAGATTGCCGATGAAACCGCCGAAAGTCTGGTTGAAATTCTGAATGAAATTGAAAAGGTTACTGGTCTGGTCGGCAACATTGCCCGGGCATCCAATGATCAGGCCTCAGAGATCGCTCAAATTACTAAGGGCATCGAGCAGGTCTCAATTGTTGTTCAAACCAACTCTGCCACCGCCGAAGAAAGTGCCGCATCCGCCGAAGAACTTTCCAGTCAGGCCGAAATGCTTAAACACATGATCAGTACCTTCAAATTAAAAAAGAAAAAACAGGCCAGCGAAGGAACAGATAACAAAGCTGCTATTTTACTCAGTGAAATGGCTTCACGATCTCCAGTTACCACCATGGACTGGCAAACCCAGGTGGATACGATTGCTGGTGATGTGCAACGAATGGGGTATCAGGATATCGCGGTAATGAATCTTGCCGGTCACGCCAAGTACGTCAAAGGTAACGGTGAATTTGATGCCTGGGGCGAATTCTGGTATGAAGCTGGCTTCAAAGGAGAACCTTCCATTTCTGAAGAGACCATCAGTAAAGTCACGAATGAACCCGTTATATTTGACGTGGCTCCCATTAAAAACAATGGCCAGGTCGTGGGTCTGCTGGTCGGTCGACGTGCCCTTACCCTATAGCAAATTACCGTTTTGAAAAATAACCAGAGACGTCACCATTGTACCGGTGGTTGGTCTACCTTACCTGGTAGGCTTCGCACTGGCACCGAAGGCACTTTCCCTGTGAACTTCTTTGGAAATGGTTATATTGTTGTGAGTTATATTAATTTTAAATGCTCCTTTGACCATTTAGTAATCAAATGTTTCTTTATGCACATAAATATACACATTATTGCATATTTTGACAATTATAATCAAAATATGCAATCATTTCCCAATCTTAAACACAGCTCAAAAACAAGAATGAACAATCAACCCCATGGTTTTTATTTCATCTCGCAATCTATAAATTCTATCAAGTCATATAATAAGCAACTTTTCTGAAACAATGTTTTTTTTGAAATAATGCTTTGTAAATGTATTGTTTTGATTTAAAAAGAAAACGCAATCATAACCAGTTAAGCGCTCTCAGCTTTACTTATTGACAATCTGGTTCACATTAACTTAAACACTAATTAATGATTATGACTGATCAATTTCACCTATATTTTACAGTCAGCCATTGTTCTAATGGTTCTTTTCCTTTTAATTATGCGGTTTCTCCACTCTTCAACGACACTCAAACTTAACTTCTTTTATATATTTCTTAATTGGGTTTAATTCTAAACTTGCAAATTCACCGGATGTATTGTATTATAAACATTGCCAATTTGTAAACAAATTGCAACAATCTATGATGTATTTAAGTCACAGTCAACACCGTGACACCATCATGTAATGACATCGGAGGTCAAATGAAGAAAACCTTAATAAAAAGAGCATGTGTAAGTCTTGCCTTTTTTTTATGCCTGAGTACGATACCGGGCGCTGTTATGGCAGCAGAAACTAAGGTCGATTTAACACAAATCGCCCAAGCAACTGAGTTGGCACAAGCCAAGTCCGCAGTCCCCAGGCCAAATTTATTTTCGGCCCGAACCACTGCGCCAGGTTCGGATAATCCCTATTTCTTTGCTGGAAACCCCTATTCACAGGGTGGATATGGCTTACCAAACTGTACTGCTTATGCCTTTGGCCGAGCTTATGAAATTTTGGGAACCACACCAAATTTATGTATGGGTAATGCTAATTCCTGGTGGGCCTATAATCAAAGCACCGGCTATTATCCCTCAGGATCCACGCCAAAACTTGGCGCAGTTATCTGTTGGGGCGGCAGTTCAGACGGTCATGTGGCAATTGTTGAAGCGATCAACGGCAATACAGTCACCCTTTCCGAATCAACCTATAGCGGCATCTACTTCCAAAATTATACCTATACCATTGGTGCTGAGGATGCAACCTCGGTGGGCGGTTTCCAGGGTTATATCTACATCGGCGATTACGTTGATACCGCATCTGATACAACGCCGCCAGTAATATCTGACGTGCAGGTTACCGACTATGAAGGCAAAGGAATTAAGGTCACCGCTCTGGTTTCTGACGACTTAAGCGGCATCGGCCAGGTTAACTTTCCAGTCTGGACCGAAAACGGCGGACAGGATGATTTAGTCTTGCATAAAGGAACTGTCGAAGGCAATGTGGCCAGCTGTTTTATTCCATACAGTGATCACAACGCTGAATTTGGCGACTATAATGTCCAAGTTTATGCCTATGACAACGCCGGTCACTATGTCATGACCGGTACATCCATCACTAAAGCTAGCCCCTTTGCCCCCCTTGGCAAGGTTGCTCTTGAGCATTAAGCTCCTTCCCCTAATAGCAAAAAGCCTTCCAGATGACGTCAACGAACGCCACTGGAAGGCTTTTTAACTTGTTATAAATTATTTTTACAGTTCTTCCGCAGTTGCTGAATTAGTCTGAACCACGCACCAAGACTTAATAGACAATCAGCTTTTTTTCTTCCAGCATAGGGTTGGTCGGGTTTAATTTGTCAAAATTGATTAAAATGGAGCTTTTCATAAAGCAGTGTATTTTCTTCATGCGGTTTTTTCTCTTCGTCTGCATAACCAATGGCAATCATGCATTCAACAGAGTATTGCACGGGGATTGCCAATAGGTCTCGAATATAATCTTCCGCTTTCATTTGTTCGGTGTGGAATCTTTCCCGTACCTGAATCCAGCATGAACCTCCTGAATTCATAATTTATCGATATTACTTTCCATTTCTTTTATTCCATAACACCATTATCTTTAAGGGTGGTTGGTCTAACTTAACTGTTGGGGTTCGCACCCACTAAATGATACGACCTGGCTCGGTCGCACTACCTAGTATCATTAAGATTAAGTTTATAAGTTAGTGTCAGGAGGTCTCTGTTTAGCGTCATTTATTTCAATAATATAGTTACCTACTACTACTGAAGCCAAAAACAACACCACAACATCTAATCCACTCCGTAATAACAATTGAGGCATAGCGCCTTTCACTATTAAGCCAATAAAGCTATTAAAAATCATCCAATTCACACCTATAGTTGCTATGAACCTTAATGGTATACTTATAGAACTCTGCTTTTTTTCGAATACAAACAAAGGATACAAAAACACATAAATATAACCCATCAGTATTCCAAACAAACCGGTCCATACATAGCACGGAACTGGATATGTAGCACAGTCACTGTTTATAAGACCGCTTTCATAACCAATTGTTCTCTCCACAAAAATAGCAATTGCAATAATAGCAATGGTTTTTATGCATTTCGTCATTTGTAATTTACTAATTGGTTTAATTTTCTCACTTTCACTTAATGTAAAATAAGCAATTGCCACACATAACAATATTGCAGGTAGCCCATCTCCTATTCCCATTATAAGCTGATACTTAACAAAACCGAGTCCCCAATTTGAAAAAGGAGACACCTCAACTACTATCTCTTGCATTCCCAATATGTAAATCATTGCGAAGGCTATCCCAACTCTAATCCCTATTTGTAATTTAGGCACATCTGCTCTCACGCCTATGTATCTTACCGTCATTGCACACTGCATAAATAGCAGAATGAAATAAAATATTGCTACGGCAGGAAATCCAAAGTATTTAACAAAAATACTATCAAACTGTGCAACATCTACAGAAGTGGGCAGAAGTGCATGAACAATAATTGCAAAAATTGCAGAAAATAAAATGATAACAGTATTTATTATAATTACTCGCTTTGTACTTATACGTTTTGTATCCATTTAAATTCCCCCATATAACTGATATCTGTATAATATCCCCAGATTACTGTGACAATAAATAAAATACCGAGGATCAAGTCACATACACTTCTCACTTTATTTTTCAAATAATTTCCTCCACAATTTCTGAGTTGATTTATTAAACATATTTAACAGTGCGTTCTTTGATTGCCTGATCCAGAAATTCACCGCCCCTAGTTTATAGTTAAGTTGAGCCAAGCACCATCAATGCAATCGTATTTAATGGCAATATTGTATCATTAAATTGTTGTCAGGGAAAGATTAAAACCTGCAAAAAAAGCACGGTCGCGATTGTTTTTTTTACAATCTTGACCGTGCTTTATTATTTTACCTTTTAGATACAAGCTAAGGGATATCTTCCCGCGACCGACAGCACAAAATAGCAAAATATCGAGAAGTTCATCTTTCATTGTTGCCATTTTTTATAAATGATTGTTTTTCACTTTATTTTTGTACTATAATATAGGTATTCACTAATACTTTTAACAGAAAGGATTACTCAATTGAAGACATTCATTCATAATAATATTTTAGAAACCATCGGCCATACCCCGATGGTTCGGATTAATCATTTAAATCCTAACCCACATGTGGAAATCGTCGCGAAGTTCGAAGGCTTTAACCCAACGGGAAGCATTAAGGATCGGATTGCCCTGAAAATGTTGGAACAGGCCGAGGCTGAAGGTTCTTTAACCAAAGACAAGATCATTATCGAACCGACCAGCGGAAATACCGGGATTGGTTTGGCAATGATCGCTGCCGTAAAGGGCTATCAGCTGGAAATCGTCATGAGCGAAGCCGTCTCCATCGAACGCCGTAAAATGATTCAAGCCTTTGGTGCTACCGTCACGCTGACCTCTCCTGCCGAAGGAACCGATGGTGCGATTCGAAAGGTTCGGGAATTAATTGCCGAATACCCGGACCGTTATTTTAATCCTGATCAATTCAGCAATAAATATAATAAACTCGCCCACTATTCCACCACTGCCGAGGAAATCTGGGAACAAACCCAAGGGGAAATTACTCACTTTGTTTCCTCTTTAGGTACCTCAGGCACCATTATGGGTGTTGGCATGGGACTTCGCCATCACAATCCGGAAGTGAAAATTGTGGAAGCCCAGCCGGTGCTTGGGCATTACATCCAGGGACTTAAAAACATGGATGAAGCCATTGTTCCGGCACTGTATCAACCCGATGCCATTGATGAACATATCATGGTTGAATCTGAAATTGCCTTTGATTTTGCCCGTCAAATTGTTAAAAAAGAAGGGATCTTTGTGGGCATGAGCAGTGGGGCTGCCATGTATGCCGCCAGCGAGGTGGCTAAAAAAATTGATTCCGGTCTCATTGTGGTGATCTTCCCTGACCGTGGAGAAAAATATCTCAGTACGGATTTATTTAAGCTGTAAATTTAAAGGTGACATCCGGCGTGACTGTCAGCACGGACGTTATTTTGGGAAGAAAGATGAACTGGCTGGAAAATTCAAATTCTTCAGTGAGTTTGGATGGGCAGAAACTGGCGCAACTGATTGGAAACAGAGAAAAGCCGGAAGCCTTTTCGTTTCCGACAGCTACTGATACAGTTTTTGTGTAAATCTTAGAATTAACACGTTTTTAATCTGGAATTACTGTTCTAAAATTGCAATATAAATGCGTTTTAATCAATTTATCAACCCGGATTTTATTTGTCGGTGCGCTTTGTACTGAGGACCAGCACCCCGTGCCGGTTTCTGTGAGGATGGAGCGTGCATAAACATCCAAGACGGTACGAGGCATTCGATGAACTGCCCATGGGCCAACAGCTTCAGGTGGACTTCGGTGAAAAGTGGATGCAGTCCATTAACGGCCAACGTGTAAAAGTCCACTTCACAGCTTTCGTTTTAATTAAGTGTGCCTGGCACCAAAAGTGAAAAAGACGGTTTGTCAGGGCACAGGTCTCTAACAGTCAATATTTGCTTTTCTTGCTTGACTGCATAAATCTCTAACATTTAGTGTGTAATCCTTACCATCTTTGATAAAGCGAGTTCCACATTGTCTAAACTCAAAACGAACTCCTTTAGTTATACACTGCTCTCGAATAGATAAAACCCAATTGTAATTCAACGGTCTTGCATTTCCATCAGATTCACCACCAAATACAACCAATTCAACATTGTCCAGATATTCTTCAATATTTATTTCTTCGATAAGTGGCTGGCAAATTACATTCCTATGCTTTATTGGAAAGGCAGCAAACATGGAGAGCCTAAAATCTGCTCTATCTTGATTTTCAACAGTGCAGCCAACAGTCACATTGTCGTATCCAGTGTTCCAGTCATTCGGAATACATTGCAAAAATCTTTCGATTCTCTTTGTGAGAAAAATGAAATTCAAGTCCGAGCGCTCTCTTATCATTTTCCAACATTCTTCTCTCCACTCATCAGCTTCTTTAATAAGAAAGTCTGTAGAAAAGCCTAGGTGCACGGTTTCACCTGATTTAATTTTATATTCACCTTTTTTATTCTTTGCAACAGGCGCATTAAAATTATCTGTTTTTACAATAATATTTGTGTCTACTCCTCTTTTGGCATCACTTTTATGAATATAGCAGTATTTACAGCCTTCGCTATATCTATGACAGCCACGCCACGGACTCCACATTGCCATAGCAATACCTCCTAAAATTTTGATTTATCATAATTATATGGAATGCTTGTGCCGACAATTTAACGTGATTTTGAACTAATTTCACAGTTGCAGTTGCCGATATTTTTGCTATGTTTTTTTTCATAAAGTAAAGTTTCTCGCCATCGAACACTCTACTATAAGGAATCTTGGCGCCGATTCCGGTGCCCATTGGCAGCCTATATTTTAAAATAATTAGTCAAAATAGATGCTACCTCCTATGAATTCACGCAATATTGAATTAAAAGGGACTTTCTCAGTATTCATTGGCTCACAGAAGGATAGAATATTAAGCAGGCGGTCCCTTGTCTTCGCATATGGGCTGTTATCCTCTATTTTATTAAGGGATGCTTCTGCAAAAGTTCTCATTGCATTTAATTCGTAAAGAAGGCTCGAATTAAACATCATGTCAGATTCTTCCTGGAATTTAAACACGTTTATATACTCCCCGCGCCGTACATTTTCCCACTGATCCAGCGTATCCTCTGGATGCGTACCGCGGAATTGGTCTCCTCTGACGATTCGTCTGATCAGCCTCACTTCAGAACTCGGCACTCTGTTTTCCAAGTTGAAATTTAATTGAAAAAGCGAGCTGAGGTAAACTTTAAACAGCATGTTCCTGTTGATACCCAAAAACAAAACCGGATTCAATGCATGGATCCCTTCTACGACAAGTATTTCATCGTGTCCTACTTGCAGTCTCCTTGTTTGTGAGGAACGATGGCCGGTTTTAAAATCAAAGATCGGTGTTTCAATCGCTTTTCCATTGATCAGTTCGATGAGCTGATGCTGCAAATATGGAAGATCCAAAGCTTCCATGCAGTCGAAATCCTGCTTGCCATCCTCAGTAAGCGGCGTCTCTTCCCGGTTCACAAAATAATCATCCAAAGAAAGAGTAACAGGCTTTAATCCGTTCACACTCAACTGTGTCGATAATCTTTGCGCAAATGTAGTCTTCCCCGAAGAGGATGGTCCTGAAATCAGCAGAACCCGCAGGGCCCGCTTCTGTTGAAGAATCATAACTGCAATATCTGATATCTCTTTTTCATGCAGGGCTTCGGCCATCCCCAGCAGCTTCAGGCTGGCGCTACTTGCGATATAGTCGTTAACATCATTAAGCAACTCTATATTAATATTTTTCAACCATTTCTGTGTCTTATCATACATTGCCGAGAGTTTATCCGGCGGAATCAACGGGGTGTTGAGTTCGCGGCCAATGTCTTCAAAGTCGACAATAAAACCGTCTGCATAGGGAATAACACAGAAAGGATCCATATTTTTTACGTTTGTTTCGCAGGGATAAATCATTTTAACAAAATAGTCATCTGCCTGATAAAAGTAGTAGCCTCCCTCATGCTTCAAAAATTTAATCTCAGGATTTCCTAAAATCCATTCTTCCAATTTCTTTTCAATCTGATCGACTTCTCTTATTGAAATTGCGGAATCGGCAAACCTGCAAAACACTCCCTCAATAATTGAATAAGCGGTTTTAAGGGATTCTTGAGGAAAAAGCTGCCTAATTACAATGATCAATCCGAGCTTACAAGTCTGACGGCTTTGAATCAGATGCGTTTCTAGCATAGCCCCACCTTCTTTCTATTTAATTTATTATATCCAAGTTTGTTAAGGTTGCAGAGCAAAACTTTCTTCCTGACCGTTCCACCTAACAGTCAGGGAAACATCCTGCGGAGGATTAGCCCCCCGCCATTACCGCCACTACCCCCTAGATTAGCAATCCCTTCGTCATTCAGGATCACTCCGGTACCGCTAAAACCTCTATTATATTCAAATGAGATATCGTCACCTACCTTTTCCAGATCATCACCAATATAGGCTAACTGATAAGTATCCCAATTATAGGTGTCCATATGCAACCTTCCATTCTCATCCGATATCGGGTTATTATAGTATTTTAACCGATAGATTCCGCGTCAGTATTCCAAGAAATACAAAACCAATCTGCATGCTCAAATTTGTTCCAGTTATCAGGTAAAAATTTAATAAACCTATAATTAGCAAGCTAAACGTCACTTTTAATATTGTCTCTATCGTTTCTTTTGTCATCATTGTCCTCTTCATAATTTTGATAATTTATTATATACAAGTTTGTTAAGGAAATGTAACCCGTAGCCCAATATAATTTAATGTCAGGCACAGGTCTCTGTTTTGCCCTCTTCGGTTTTTTTAACAATCTCAAACAGGCTTTTATTCAGATAAATCCGTTCTCGTCCTATTTTATCCGATACTAAAAATCCCTCTTTTTCCAAATCCGTTAAATACTTCGCTGTCGTCTTCCTTGAGATATTAAGACCCTTTTCAATATACGCAATTTTGGTATAAAATTCAAAATAAATAAGATTCACTAACTCTTTAGAATATACTTTTGGCAGTCTTTTCTTAATCGCTTCAGCTGAATTTTCAATCAGCTCATTAATTTCTTTCACTAATACCAACGTTTCATTCGCCGTTTCTTCGATTCCTTTTAGAATAAATAAAATCCATTCTTCCCAATTGCCTTTAACCCGTACTTCCTGGAGCAATCGGTAGTAAGTTGCTTTGTTTCGGATAATATATTTACTTAAATATAAAATAGGGCTATCTAAAAGATTTTGGAGCACTAAATACAAAACATTAATGATTCGGCCGGTCCTTCCATTCCCATCATAAAATGGATGAATCGACTCAAATTGATAATGAATGACTGCCAGCTTTACGAGGGGATCAATCGGATCTTCAGCCGCTTCATTATTAATATACTGTTCCAAATTCGATAAAAGACTCACAATTTCCTGTTCTCCCATCGGTGGCGTATAGACGATCTCACCGGTTGCTTCATTTTTTAGAACGGTACCGGGCAATTTCCGAATACCGGCGCGATTCAATTCAATCAGACCCTGCACTTCGACAATCATATTTGTTGATAAAAAAACATTGTCTTTAACCAATTGGTGCCCATGCCAAAGAGCAGACCGATAATTCACTACTTCTTTAGCATCAGGATTCTGATTGTTTTCTCCGCTCATTGCTTTAAATAACTCATCATGGGTCGTGATGATGTTTTCTATTTCCGAGCTATCTTTTGCTTCAATGATTGTAACCGCATTGTTCAATATATTCTTATTCGGAATCATGTCGGCAAAACCTTTGAGTTCAGCCAGGGCTCGATGGGAACGGGTTAATTGCTTTAATACTGTTTTGGTCTCAAGTTCAATATCCGGTGGCAGTTTTTTTAGAGAATCACTCATTTTTTTTACTCCTAAACTTTAAATATTTCTATTATATGGGTATTTCTTTCCAGTTGCAATAAACATGGGTATTTATTTTGATTTTTTACCCATGTTTTTCTAATATGAGTAATTCGTTCCTATGTTCATGATGATCGTCACGTCAAAAACGCTGTTGCTCTCAATATCGGATTAACAATATGGATAAATATAAATGCACCTTCCACATTTAAACCAATCGCCAGGGTCGCAATCAAAATAATCTATTTACCAGCCCATCATACCGGCCACTGTTTCATAACCCCAGTCCAAAACTTTTCCTATTGCCGAATCTGCAATCGTTCCATGAGAATTGGCATCTGCAATTACAACCCGTTAAAATTGATTGAAATGAATTTTTTCATAAAGCAGTGTATTTTCTTCATGTGGTTTTTTCTCTTCATCTGCATAACCAATGGCAACCATGCATTCAACCGAGTATTGCTCGGGGATTGCAAATAGGTCACGAATATAATCTTCCGCTTTCTTTTGTTCCGTGTGGAATCTTTCGCGTACCTGAATCCAGCATGAACCTAAACCCAAATCGTGGGCGGCCAATTGAACCAGCATTGCAGCAATGGATGCATCTTCAATCCACACATCACTTAAGCTTTTGTCCGCTGCCACAACTATGGCCAGCGGCGCTCCTTTTAAAAACGTTGATCCCGGATCTCTGCAAAGGGCAAGTTCCAAGAGCAGCTCTCGATCGGTGACGGCAATAAACTGCCAAGGACGTATCGATCGTGATGAGGGGGCCCGCAGAGCGCTTTTTAAAATGACATCAATTTTCTCTTTTTCAACTTCCTGATCTTTAAATTTTCTAACGCTTCTTCTGGATATTAATTGGTCGTAGAACATCATTTTTTCCTCCTGAATTCATTATTTATTGATCTTACTTTCCATTTTTTTTAATTTATTGTTGAGTATCCTTAGTGTCAGGTACATGTTTCATTGCCTTCTTTGTTGTCATAGAGGATATTTTTTCTCAAGGTCTCTGCCTCTTTCTCGCCAGCTAAAATCGTCACAATTTCAAGGGCAAAATCCACCGCTGTTCCCGGTCCACGCGAGGTGATAATGTTTTTATCCCTCACCACCGCGTCTGCTAGATAGATTGAATTGGGAAAATCCTTTTCAAATCCGGGGAAGGAGGTCATTTTTTTCCCATCGATGATCGTTGCTTTTTCTAAAACGATGGGCCCGGCACAGATCGCTGCCACTAATTTCCCTACTTCATTCATTTCTCTGACGATTTTTATGACCCGTTGATCGTCTCTTAGATGCGCTGCCCCCGGCATTCCTCCGGGAATAATGACAGCTTCATAAGCGTCATGATTTGCCAGATCATCAATGTGCTTGTCCGCTTTTACTTCAATATGATGGCTGCCTGAAACCAAAAGGCTGTCCCCGATGGCAATCATATCAACCGTAATCGGCTTGACTCGTCTTAAATAATCGACAACTGTTAAGGCTTCCACTTCCTCAAATCCTTCTGCTAAAAAAACAATTACATTCATTATTTTCCTTCCTTTTACGTGCTTATTACAATGCCATTCAGCGCTTAACATAAAAAACAAAGCCACAGCATTTAAGTTAAGTTGAGCCAGACACCGTCAGTGTTGTTCGAATTGAATGGAAATATTGTATCATTTTATTGCCACTAATGAAAGATTAATAATTCCCAAAAAAACGACCAAAATTGCTGTTTTCAATTTTGGTCGTTTTTGGGTACTATGGATTTTTATTGATCCAATTATTCGTATTTTGGGAACTATGGATCTTCATCCTTCTGATTTTTCGTTTATAAGAGTTACTGGGACATTTATGTTCACGTCAAACGTCCTGCATCAGTTCCATTAGTTTGAACATATTTGCTGACAAATTCATTTGGTGTCAAAATTTCCGGCTTCTCAATATCAATGTCTTCGAAATCTTTGTCTCCGGTGATCAGAATATCCACATCTTCAACAATAGCTGAATAGAGTACCGGATAGTCCTTTTCATCACGAATTTCAAATAGTCCTTCATCCATTTCGTCAGGAGTATAGACAAATTCAAAGGGAAGAATGGTTAGAAAATGATCCAGATCAGCTGATCGTCCCTTAAATTTTCTCTGAACAACGTCCTTAAGTTCATTAATGACAAAAGAAGAAAGTACCAATCGATGATCCTTGAGAATGGATGCCAGCATTTCATTCATGATCTTACTTTTGAAAATGATTGAAGATATCAAAACATTGGTGTCCAACATGATTCTCATGCTTTTTGAACCTGCTTCTCTTCAGATCGTTCTTTCCGCACTTCCTTCACCATATTCACAACATCCTCTTCTGTTTTTAAATCCAATCGTTCTGCTTCTCCCTCAAAGGCTTTTTGCACCTGTTCGAGAGCAAGCATGGCCGAGTTGGCAATCACCATATAGCCGTCTTTCTCGATGAAGACAACTTTGTCACCTTCCTTAAGATTCAATTTTTTCCGAATATTGATGGGAATAGTAACTTGACCCTTTGACATTACTTTTGCAAGATCCATCGTATGCACCTCCTTAAACCCTACTTTTCCTACTTTTAGTATAACACCATTACCTTTTTTTTGCAAGATCATTAGTGTCAGGCACAGGTTTCACTTTACATCACATTGGCTATAGTCATTATTACCTACAGCAACCACCGTACCACCAGATTTAAGACCAACCGTATGAGCATTACCCGTGTTCGCAGCCATGTGAACATTACCAGCGGCGACTGCTACAATATCGTGCCAACTGTGCAAATCACATTGACCATATTTATTATCACCTACAGCCGTCACCGTTCCGTCAGATTTAAGAACAACCGTATGACGGCATCCTGCTGCTATGATATTTTTTGGACTTGCTATTCGTTTGATGACACTATTATTTTTCATTATAAACTTAAGTGTGCCTGGCACCGAAAGTGGGTACAGCCAACCTATAAACACTGCTTTCATAATTATTTTACAATCATTTTCATCGGTGTAAAGCGGATACCATTTTTAATCTGCTCGTTGTCAGTTGCCCTGAAGCCAAGACGCTCGTAGATCTTTACAGCATAGGGAGAAGAATTTACTGTCATTTCAAAGCTCTTGCTGTTTTCATCTTCTTTTAATGAATCCACAACTGTTGTAAAAAGTTTTGAGGCAACCTTTCTCTTTTGATGGTCTTTAGCGACAAACATAAGTGAAATGTGAAAACGATCACGAGTCCCTATCACGCCAATAATCTTTTCATTTTCATAAAATCCCCACATTTTTTTATGACCGTTATTTAAATCCTGGGATAGTTCTTCAAATTTAAATTCTAAATAATCACGGAATGTCTTTTGTCCTTCCAGGGAATAATCACCTGCTACAAATTCATTAAAAACGGTATTAACTAAATTGACAGCTTCTGCTAAATCCTTCTGTTCGATTTCTCTAATCATTCTTAACCTCATAAATTCTTGAATTCTTATTGTCCAGTCTCTAACAGCAATTCCTTCCGATCAATTACGCTGTTGTTATCAAGAATGGAAAATACAAATGGATAGAAATATTAAATTTTATGCTGAAAATACCCATTGATATCTCAATCAGATGCGTTTCTGGCATAGCCACACCTTCTTTCTATTTAATTTATTGTTGAGTATCCTAACAATATTTTGATAATTTATGATATACAAGTTTGTTTAGGAAATGTAACACATAGCCCAATACAAGCAATAGAACAACGACACAACCTACGCTTAAAAGCACCATTCCCAACGAATTATCCACTAAAATCAGGTTTGCAGGAAACGGGCACTTTCCCAGCGTTTTCCATAAAACAAATGCCAAAACAAAGTAACAGATTGGAAAAATAACAACTGTGGCAATCCGTAATGGATTCTTAATTTCGCAATGATTGCAAAAGACACACCAATATGCAAATAACACTATCGGATTGATAATATGGATAAATATAAAAGCCCCTTCCACATTTAAACCAATCGCCAGGGTCACAATCAAAATAATCAAAATTGGCAGCATACAATTAAAATACCATAAAACGGATAATTCTTTTCGTGTCATTATGTAATGGAAAAAGGAAATTAAGAAAAATATCCCCACCAACATTCCCGATATAAAGCAGTATTCGCCCATATAGCTGATATCTGTATAATACCCCCAGATGACTGTTACAATAAATAAAATACCGAGGATCAAGTCACATACACTTCTCACTTTATTTTTCAAATAATTTCCTCTTATGTTCTTATTTTCACATCACATTGGCCATAGCCATTATTACCGACCGCTGTCACCGTTTTGTCAGATTTAAAAACAACCGTATGACGGCATCCTGCGGCTATGATATTTTTTGGAATTACGATTCGTTTGATGTCACTGTTATTTTTCATTTTCGCTCCTCATTAACGATCTGTTTTGACCCTTGGACGGGTGCTATCGATTGGCTTCATAAAAATCTTTCAATTCTTTTTTTAGATTGTCATCCAGATAATGCCAGCGAATGCCCTGGATTGCACCTTCCAACCCGCACAGACGATTATAACAGGCCGATGCAAATGGCTCGGATCCCTGAGCCAGGCTTCCCTGCTTCCAGTCGCCACCAGTTCCTCGGGGGTATTGATCCCAACGGCACGAAGCTGCTTATTCATTTCTTTGCCAATGTTTGGCAGTCTTGTCTAGCTCTGTATTATCAATCGGATTATTTTCATTCATGCTCGTTCTCCTCTTTAATATATTATTGATTGATCAAATGGTGGCGCTCAGTTACGTCAATGCAATCGTATTTAATGGCAATATTGTATCATTAAATTGTTGTCAGGGAAAGATTAAAGACCTGCAAAAAAAAGAACGGTCGCGATTGTTGTTTTACAATCGTGACCGTTCCAGGAAACGCTCCATCATATAGTTTTTAGACAAATTTATGAATCAACATTTTTTTCTTTTGCCAGATTTTTAATCTTATCTTTTATTTGGGTGGCAGTTTTCACATCAAAACCTCCATATATCCTTTAATCCGCTTTTCAACACCAAATGTTTCGGCATAGTTTAACAATAAGGGGACGTTTTTATCTTTCAGCCTAAAATATCGTTTAACGCCTTCGCTGATCAAGCCCAGATCGGTCTGATATCGGGGATTAATCAAAT
>Ga0209125_1001386_pt1 | contig 23006 bp, 23 predicted proteins | sample BarGraIncub1131A_FD_184503 | JGI IMG/M metagenome (GOLD analysis project Ga0209125, IMG submission 184503) | Arctic peat soil microbial communities from Barrow, Alaska - Barrow Graham LP Incubations 11-31A (SPAdes) (version 2) | ecosystem: Environmental > Terrestrial > Soil > Wetlands > Peat... | reverse complement strand
GTAATTGCTCTGTATCAGCAACATCTGTCTTATAATATTTGCCATCTGCAGATAACATTTTCAGTTGGTTACATTTTGTAACCAACTCACTACCTTCTTTTGCTAATCTATGTTTCAGAACCTTCCAGTAATTATTTGGATTTGGACTTTCTGTCAAAACACCTACGACATCGACAATTGAAAAATACCATTTTTCTTTTTCTTCATCCCAATGCACACGTATTTTAGCATCGTTGAATAATCTAATTGCATTTTCTTTAGTCATTGTTGGTTTTCTTTTTTTCAGATTAGTAATACAATAATAATCATTATTCTTTAATTTGACCTAGTATATTTATGAAGAAATATTGTAAATTGGTTGCAACTTTCGGTAGTAAGGGGAGCCGATATATCATTAAAAAATAAAAATGAATATTATCACCTATTGCAGACTGTCAGAGATGATAATCAATGGGAAGCCTGGATATTGTTTATGCTGAAAGGGCTTGAAGAAACTGCTCTCGAAACCATTGTTCTGGTTGATGGCATAAAACGGACTTATGGCAGAGTATAAATCCGAAATCAGAAGTCAGTTCCCTAAAATCTATTCCCAAGACTTACTTAATAATCTTTTTAAGCATCCTTATACAAAAATAGATTTCCTGTGTACTGACTTAAATATTACCCGACCAACAGCTACGGTTTACCTTTCGAAGTTGGAGAATAAATTTGTCAAAAAAGTCAAATTAGGAAGAGATAATTTTTATCTCAATACCAGACTGTTTGATTTATTGATTGATGCCTTTCATCTGGAAGGAGATAAAACGGCAGCTTCTATTGAATCGGTAGGATAAAGAAAAGGGACCTTTTTTTATGAGTTACCAAAACATGTAAAAGAAATCGACTTTTTTTTATACATCCCAATAACATGTAAAGAAATCAAGTAAATTTTTACATGTCATGGTGAATTTTTAAAACGATGAGTAATGGGGACTGACTTTAATTTCTCTCTTTTTCAGAAATAGTTTTACATTTTTAAATGAGAACTGAAGAATATCCAACAAATAGAATTATAAAAGACTCTTAATAAATTCATTGAAATCTTCAAACTTGTAATTGGCAGCTAATTTCATTGCTGCAATATCTTGTAAACAATTACATATCACAAAAAAAACCGCCTTAACTATTTATGTTAAGGCGGTTTTTATATGTTTTCAAGAGAAATTTATCTTCCTGAAATTAGATTATCCTCTTTGTGTGCGTTGTGCTCTTGGTTGGCCATTTAACCTGGTACCAGTCGAGCCGTTTCTGGAAGTGTCCGTACTATTGCTTCTGGAACCAAAGCCCCTTGAGCCGGTACCACTATTATTTTTCTGACTGTCCCTGCTTCGGTATGCACCACCTGAACCCATACTCCGGTTGGATACGCTTTTCTTTGGAACGCTTAAATTTCCTTCCAAACTGGTATTGCTCATTGGGTATGGCTGATCAAGTACAACAGGTATTGCCTTTGCAATCAGCTTATTGATATCTTTCAGGTATTGTTTTTCTTCTGCATCACAGAATGAAATAGCTGTTCCATTGGCCCCTGCCCTACCTGTACGTCCGATTCTGTGAACATACGTTTCAGGAACATTGGGTAGTTCGAAGTTGATAACATGCGTTAAATCATCTACATCGATTCCACGTGCAGCAATATCTGTTGCCACCAATACGCGGGTCTTTTTTGATTTAAAGTTGCTCAATGCATTCTGACGGGCATTCTGAGACTTGTTCCCATGAATGGCTGCCGACTCGATGCCTGCTTTTTCCAAATCTTTAACTACTTTATCAGCGCCATGCTTTGTCCGTGTAAAGATGAGAGCAGATTCAACTTTTTTATCTTTCAGCAGATGCAAAAGCAAAGACTTCTTATCGCTCTTTTCTACAAAATAGACAGATTGTTTAATCAGGTTGGTTGTTTCAACTACCGGAGTAATTTCAACCATAACAGGATTAGTAAGAATGGTTGATGCCAGATGCTGGATTTCGAGTGGCATTGTTGCTGAGAAAAACAGCGTCTGCCTCTTCGGCGGTAACTTGTTGATTACTTTTTTTACATCATGAATAAAGCCCATATCCAACATACGGTCGGCTTCATCCAAAACGAACATTTTTACTTCTCTCAGGCTCACGTAGCGTTGATCCATTAGGTCGAGTAAACGACCTGGTGTAGCAATCAATACGTCAACGCCAGCCCTTAAGGCTACTGTTTGTGAATGTTGAGGAACTCCACCAAATATAACTTTATATTTTAACGTGGTATGTCTTCCATAAGCTTCAAAGCTTTCGCCGATCTGTATAGCCAATTCACGTGTTGGTGTTAATATTAATGCTCTTATCTGCTTAATTCCACGATCTTGTGGAGCCTGGTCAGCTGAAAGCAACTGGATAATAGGAATTGCAAATGCTGCAGTTTTTCCGGTGCCTGTCTGGGCACAGCCCAAAAGGTCTTTATGATCAAGAATGATAGGAATAGATTTTTCCTGAATTGGTGTAGGTGTTGTGTAACCTTCAGTTTTTAGAGCCCTTTTGATGGGTTCAATTAAATTTAATTTTTCGAATGACATTATTTATTGTTTGTGAAAGCCTTGGTCAAATGTTATCAGCTCTGCTTCAGTGCCTCTGGTTAATTATACTTGTTTGTGAAAATCGTTACAATAATTTACAGCCGGCTATAAACCGTTTTCCAGGTAAATCATTAATAAAACGATTATTAGAATAATAGAAGTGATAACAGTTCAGTTTGACAACTAAAACAGAGTCTAAGGAAACTACTTCTATTTTTGACAATCAGGTTTAAATTTGATGCAAAGATACAACAATAATCATTACCAACGGATTAAATTAATAACCTGAATATTATATACTCCAGTCAATTGGTGTTAATCCCTGCTGTTGTAAAAGCTCATTAGTCTTTAAAAAATGACCACATCCGAAAAACCCGTTGTAAACAGATAAGGGTGAAGGATGCGCAGATTTTAATACAAAATGTTTAGTAGTATCGATTAATACCTCTTTTGCCTTGGCATAATTACCCCATAATAAAAAAACCAATCCGGTGCGTTTTGCAGAAAGCTCCCTGATGACCTGATCTGTGAATTGCTCCCACCCTTTCTTTTGATGCGACCCTGCCTGATTAGCTCTGACAGTGAGTGTTGCATTCAATAGCAATACACCCTGATCTGCCCATTTTTCAAGGTTGCCATGATTAGGAATTGGGGTTCCAAACTCCGTTTTTAATTCCTTAAATATATTTACCAGAGATGGTGGTGCTGGGACACCGCGTGGCACCGAAAAACACAAACCATGTGCCTGCCCGGGACCATGATAAGGATCCTGGCCCAGAATGACTACTTTCACTTTTTCTATCGGGGTATGGTTAAATGCAGAAAAGATACTCGGTCCCGGTGGATAAATGGCATACTCTCTTTTTTCCTGTTGAAGAAATGCTTTCAGTGTAATAAAATATTCTTGCTGAAATTCTTTGCTTAATGCTTCTTTCCAGCTTTCTTCAATAACCGGATTTATAGAATTTGCCATATAAAATGAAAAATTATTTTCTTTATTAGGAATAATCCAAACCACCCTTATCTTTGTTTATTAGTTTGGACAACCAAAAATACAGCAAAATTTTAATATCAATAATGCTATGCTCAACAGAAAAATATATACACTGGTATTTCTACTGACCTTTGTTCTTTCTGCAGGCGGAGTTTTTGCACAACTGAACATCTCTGCAGACACTGTGAGCGACAATATATTACTCACACGTGAACACAGTTTTTATGGATTACTTCATTCGAATGGATGGGGGTTTGGTTTTCGTAAAGGGCTTAACAGAGACTATTTTAAGAAACAGATGTTTGAGGCAGAATTTGTAGAAATGCGGTCACCCAAAGAAACGCGATCATCTAATTCTTACATGTTTTATGGAGCAAAATCCTTTATATATGGAAAATTAAATGCTTGTTATATTATTCGAAGTGGTGTTGGTTTTCAATATCTCATGAATCAAAAGCCCTATTGGGGAGGTGTGGAGGTTCGCTCATTTTTCTATCTCGGGGGTGAAGTTGCACTTGCTAAACCGGTATATCTGAGAATAGTATCATCCACAGGAACCGGACCCGATGTAGTATTTAATTTGACTACTCAACGTTACGACCCACAAACGCAATCAAGAGATTTAATTTATAGCAGGGCTTCTTTTTTCAAAGGGGTGAATCAAATAAAACCTTATCCCGGTTTATATGCCAAGTTTGGAGCCAATTTTGAATATGGTTCTTATAACACGCGGTTAACCGCGGTTGAAACCGGCGTGATACTTGATTATCATCCCAAAGCAGTACCAATAATGGCTGAAAATAAGAATCCAAATCTTATTCCAACTGTCTATATAAGTTTCCATTTTGGTAAACGATACAACTAACAACCCAAACTATTACAAATGAATATTGCTATCAGGTTTATTAGTATAATTCTAATTGCCTCACTATGGATGCCTGTGTTTGCACAGAGTCAGGAAAGTGGATTTAATTTTACTACAGTTACTGACATTAAGACCACACCAGTAAAAGATCAGTTCAAATCAGGCACTTGCTGGAGTTTTGCAACGACTTCTTTTATTGAAACAGAATTGCTTCGCATGAATAAAGGAGAGTTCGATCTTTCTGAAATTTATTTTGTCCGTTATGCCTATGCTGATAAAGCTGATAGATATGTTCGCAGATCTGGAACGGCAAATTTTGGTGCTGGTGGACAGGCTCATGATGTAATGAATGTCATACGTCAGCATGGATTTGTTACTGACGCTGCCTATACAGGTTTTGCTGCTGAACCCAATCATATTCACGGTGAACTCGATGCTTCACTTAAAGCATATATTGAGGTTGTAAAAGAGAAAAAAAACGGCACTATCAGTTCTGTGTGGAAAGATGCTTTCAATTCTTTGTTGGATATTTATCTTGGAAAATTACCTAATACATTTACTGTAAATAACAAGACGTTTAACCCTGTTGATTTTGCTAAATCGACAGGATTTAATCCCGACGATTACGTTGAAATCACATCCTATAATCATGTCCCGTTTTATCAAAAAGTAATGATTGATATTCCTGATAACTGGTCACAAGATCGTTATTACAATCTTCCAATCGACGAAATGATTGGGGTTATCAAGTCGGCTTTAAAAAACGGTTATTCTGTTTGTTGGGATGGGGATGTGAGCGACCCTGGATTTTCGCACCGGAATGGTATTGCAATTGCGCCCGAAAGTGAACTTAAATCGATGGAAGGTATCGAACGTGCCCGTTGGGAAAAGTTAAGTGAGAAAGAAAAAACGTCGCAGTTATATGCATTCACAAGTCCATTGCAGGAAAAAAAAGTCACGCAGGAAGTTCGACAGAAAGCTTTTGACAGCCAACAAACTACTGATGATCACCTGATGCATTTCACAGGATTGGTCACAGATCAAAACGGAACCATTTATTTTAATACCAAAAATTCATGGAACGCAAACAGCAATAAATCGGGTGGCTATTTAAACATGAGCGAAGCCTATGTTAGAATGAATACTATCGCAATTATGGTTCATAAAAATGCTTTACCAAAAGAAATTTCCAAAAAATTAGACTTATAATTGGCCAAATTACACTTAATACAGCGCCTGTTTAGGTTAACAACCCTAACAGGCGTTGTTTATTTATATATTTAACATGCTAAACCCCAACAGGTCAAGGATTTTTAACAACTTTTACATTTTCATTTAACATTTTTTAACAGCTTAGAACTCAAGTATAATCGCGACTCCAACTATTTTTGTACCACTAAAAACGAGAAAGATTATGATCGAAACTGACATCAAGGAACTAAACGAACGCATTCAGCGCGAGAGTGCCTTTGTCGATATGATCTCCATGGAGATGGGGAAGGTTATTGTTGGCCAGAAACACATGGTTGAACGTCTGCTGATTGGATTATTATCAAATGGACACATCTTGCTTGAAGGTGTACCTGGATTAGCCAAAACACTGGCAATCAAATCTCTTGCCGGAATTATAGACGCTAAATTTAGCCGTATACAGTTTACACCTGACTTGTTGCCTGCTGACTTAGTGGGTACATTAATCTATAGTCAGAAACGTGAAGAATTTGAAGTTAGAAAAGGACCAATCTTTGCAAACTTTGTGCTGGCAGATGAAATTAACCGTTCCCCGGCTAAGGTTCAAAGCGCATTGTTGGAAGCAATGCAGGAACGACAAGTCACAATAGGACAAGAAACTTTTAAGTTGCCGGAGCCTTTTTTAGTATTGGCAACTCAAAATCCGATAGAACAGGAAGGAACATATCCCCTGCCCGAAGCACAGGTTGACCGTTTCATGCTTAAAGTGATTATCAAATATCCTCAAAAAGAAGAGGAAAAGAAAATCCTGCGTCAGAATATTGCAGCTTCATTTCCTGAAACACGTCCACTTATCAGCCCTGAGGATATTATCAAGGCAAAGAATGTTACACGTGCCGTCTATCTTGACGAAAAAATTGAAAATTATATTACTGATATCGTTTTCGCATCTCGTTTTCCGGAAGATTATAAACTTGGAAAATTCCGTAACATGATTAGTTATGGAGCTTCACCGCGTGCTAGTATTAATCTTGCATTAGCGTCAAAAGCTTACGCTTTTATTAAGCGTCGTGGTTATGTAATTCCTGAAGATGTACGCGCCATTGCTCATGATGTGTTGCGCCATCGTATAGGGCTCAGTTATGAAGCCGAAGCTGAAAACGTCACTTCAGAGGATATCATCAACGAGATCCTCAATATGGTTGAAGTACCCTAAACGACAAATGGAAACTACAGACATTCTTAAGAAGGTTCGAAAGATTGAGATAAAGACCCGTGGGCTGTCACGTCAAATTTTTTCGGGAGAATATCATAGTGCTTTTAAGGGAAAAGGTATGGCTTTCAGCGAAGTCCGTGAATACCAATATGGGGATGATATCCGTAATATTGACTGGAATGTAACTGCAAGATTTAATCACCCCTTTATCAAGATTTTCGAAGAAGAACGCGAATTGACTGTGATGTTGTTAATCGACGTTAGTGGTTCCAATACTTTCGGGACCCTTTCTAAACTGAAAGAAGAACAAATGACTGAAATAGCTGCAGTACTCGCTTTTTCAGCAATTAATAATAATGATAAAGTTGGCGTTATCTTCTTTAGTGATAAGATAGAAAAATTTATTCCTCCTAAAAAAGGATCTACACATATTCTTCGTATTATTCGGGAGCTTATTGATTTTAAAGCAGAAAGCTATCGAACAGATATTAGTGTTGCATTACAATATCTGACTAATGCCATCAAGAAAAGATGTACGGTATTCGTGATCTCAGACTTTATGGATCATGGTTTTGAAACAGCTATCCGTATTGCTGGAAATAAGCATGACTTAGTTGCACTTAGAATTTTCGATCATCGTGAAACAGAAATGGTTAATGTTGGAATGGTTAAAATGTCCGATAACGAAACCGGAGAACAGGTCTGGGTCGATACGGCACGTGTGTCTATTCGAAATGCTTACCGCAACTGGTGGATTAATTCTGATCGGTTGGTCACTGCTTTATTCAACAAAACTGGAACTGATTTCGCAAACATCTCCACAAATCAGGATTATGTTAAACCATTGATAAACCTGTTTAAACGGCGTGAAGCCAGAAAATAGTGTTGATATAACGATACAAATCTATGATTCGCTATTTAAAGATATTTCTACTGCTTATCACAGTAATTTTTTCAATAAAAGTACAGGCTCAACAGACAAAGCCAGAAGAGAAAGCTATCGTTAAGGCAGACACGCTACGTCGACAAATTGGTCAACAGGTTGTTTTAACGATAAATGTGCAATTACCTGATTCAAAAAAAATATCCTGGCCAATTGTCCCTGACACTTTAGGTAAAATTGAAGTTATCAGCCGATCGGCTATTGATACAACCCGGGGTTCACAAAAGAACTGGAAATTGTACAGCCAGAAACTTACCATTACCTCATTTGATACCGGGTATATTACTTTTCCCAATCTCCCATTTAAAACAGGAACCGGAAAAGATACTGCATTGATTCTTTCTGACTCCGTTTTGTTGAAATATTCGAGTATACCTGTTGATACAACCAAGGCCATCAAAGATATTAAAGGGATTATGACCGCTCCTTTAACTGTTGGCGAGATGTTGCCCTGGATATTGGCCATCATGATTTTAGGCGCTCTTGCTATTATTGCTTACACAATATACCTACGTAAGAAAAGCAATAAACCAATTATTCTTTTTAAACCTAAACCTGAACTCCCCGCACATATACTAGCGCTTGAAGCTTTGAATCATCTGAAAGATGAGGCGCTTTGGAAAAAAGGCAAGTTTAAAGAATATTACACGGGGCTTACTGATATACTGAGAAGTTATTTGGAAAAACGTTTTGGTGTTATGGCTCAGGAAATGACCTCTGATGAAATACTGGAAGCATTAAAAAACCAGACTAATGATGGTTTAATGAACAGGTTGAGAAACCTTTTCTTTACTGCAGATCTGGTAAAGTTTGCCAAAGGTATTCCTGAACCGAATGAGAATGAAGTTAATCTGGAAATCGCATATGACTTTGTTGAAACGACAAAATTGATACCTGCTGTAGAATCAAAAACAGAAGTGTCAACAAATACAAATCAAAATACACTGACGAATTAACGAGCTGACAATGTTTAACCATATTCTTTTTGCTTCACCTGATTACTTTTACCTGCTGCTGCTTATTCCGGCAATAGTGGTGTGGTATGTATTTCGATTTCGTAAAAGTCAGCCATCAATCCGTGTTTCTAGCATTTTACCGTTTTTAAAGATCAGCCGAGGAAATAAAACATGGTTGTATCATGGGTTGTTTATCTTGAGGATGTTTTCTTTTGTATTGATTATCATAGCATTGGCAAGACCACAAAGCACTTCCAGTCATAATGATATTAATGTTGAAGGGATTGATATTATAATGGCAATGGATATCTCTGGAAGTATGCTTGCCCAGGATTTTACACCCAACCGGATAGAAGCGGCCAAAGAAGTGGGTATTGACTTCATAAAAGGCCGACCTGATGATCGGATTGGTTTGGTTGTATTTAGTGGTGAGAGCTTTACGCAATGCCCGCTGACTACCGATCATACCGTTCTGATTGATCTTTATAAGGATCTCCACAGTGGCATGATTGAAGATGGAACCGCATTAGGAGATGGCTTGGCTACTGCCGTCAACCGTTTAAAAGAGAGTAAGACTGTTAGCAAAGTAATTATTTTACTTACAGATGGTGTAAATAATATGGGCTCTGTCGATCCTGTATCAGCAGCTGAGATAGCTAAATTATATGGTGTGCGTGTTTACACGATTGGTGTTGGCACACAGGGTTATGCACCTATACCGGTTCAGACGCCTTTTGGTGTGCAAATCCAAAATATGGAAGTTCAGATTGACGAACCCTTGCTGGAGCGTATTGCACAGATGACGGGTGGAAAATATTTCCGGGCTATAAACCGGTCTGCTTTGGTAGAGATTTATAAGGAAATTGATCGAATGGAGAAATCGAAAATCGATGTTACTGAATTCAGAAAAAAGAGTGAAGAATTTATGCCCTGGGCACTTGCTGGTATGCTTTTGCTTATCTTAGAACTCTTACTTCGTTATACTGTATTCAGAAGGTTACCCTAACTTTTAATGATTGGCTATGTTGAGATTTGAACATCCATATTATTTCTATCTTTTTGCACTGATACCTTTGCTATTAGTGCTCTACTTCCTTATGGTGCGTTGGAAAAAGCTTGCTTTTCTAAGGTATGGTGATCCTGAGATTGTTAAGAATCTGATGCCTGACTACTCACGCAAGCGGCTGTTTTATAAATTTATATTTTTGTTGCTTTCGTTTACATCCCTGGTTCTTGCCCTGGCTAATCCACAAATCGGTTCGCGTTTTGAAAAGGTAGAACGTAAAGGTATCGACATCATGATAGCCATTGATGTATCAAACTCTATGCTGAGTGAAGATATTCAACCCAACAGGATTGAACGCGCAAAGCAGGCTGTTTCACGCTTGATAGACAATTTATCTAACGACCGCATCGGCCTGGTGGTCTTTGCTGGCAAGGCCTATACGCAAATGCCTATCACTACAGATTACGCAGCTGCAAGGCTTTTTCTTTCTGGAATTAACCCCGGAATGGTTCCTACTCAGGGAACTGCGATTGGTGAAGCCATTGACAAATGCGCCACTTCTTTCGGAGAGAGCAAAAAATCAAGAGCTATCATCATTATAACTGACGGTGAAAACCATCAGGATGACGCCATTAGTGCTGCTAAAAAAGCAAATGATAAAGATATCAGGGTTTATACCGTTGGCATTGGTTCACCTGACGGTGCTCCTATTCCTTTGATCATCAATGGAAATAATGCCGGATATAAAAAAGACAAAGATGGCAGCACAGTCATCACTAAAATGAATCCCGAAGCGTTACAGGAAATTGCGACTGCCGGAGAAGGGGTTTATGTTAATGGGAATAGTACCAACAGCTTAAAAGGTGTATTGGACCATATCGATAAACTGGAAAAATCAAGCATTGACAGCAGAGTGTTTTCTGATTATGAAGATCGTTTTCAATATTTTTTAGCATTATCATTGCTGCTGCTGATATGTGAAATATTCATCTTTGAAAGGAAAGCCCGTTGGGCTGACCGAATCAAACTGTTTGACTAAGGAGGACTTATACATGACAAAAGGAACAAAATATGCTGTATTACTCCTAATGAGCCTGCTCATTCTGCCAGGACTCTCTATTGCTCAGGAAGCCCGATCATTAACCAGAAGAGGCAACAGCTTTTATGAAGATAATAAATTTAAAGAAGCCGAGATAAATTACCGTAAGGCTGAAAAAAAGGACTCTACTTCTATACGCACTGATTATAACCTGGGAAATTCACTATATAAGCAGGATAATTTCAAGGAAGCGTTGCAATATTATCAGTCAGCAGTGAAAAATGCTGCCGGAAAGCCAGCTGTCAAACCTTCAACTATGGCTAAGAATATGTATAACATGGGAAACACCCTGCTAAAGTCAAATCAATATCAGGAAGCAATAGATGCTTATAAACAGTCGCTCCGGATAAATTCTCAGGATCCTGATACCCGCTATAATCTTGCTTATGCACTTCAAAAGCTAAAACAGCAACAGCAACAAAATAAAAACAAGCAAAGTAACGATAAGGACAAAAATAAAGACAGTAAAAGCGGTAAGAATAAAGATCAGAATAAGAAAGACGACCAAAATAAAAAACAAGATCAGAATAAGAAAGATCAGGAAAACGATAAAAATAATCAACAACAAAAACAACAACAGCCTAATAAGCTATCCAAAGACGATGCGCAACGTATGCTTGATGCATTGAAGAATGATGAGAAAAAAACTTTGGACAAACTGCGGAAACAAAAAGCAAAGGCTGCTCCAGTATACATTGAAAAAGATTGGTAACTTTGAAAATAAATCCGACAACGCTAATATTATGCTTGACAAACGAAGAAAGCCATTATTTATTACAGGGTTTCTCCTGTTTTGGGTACTTATGCTGCCTACAGCATTACTTTATGCGGCAGATATCGAATTCGTTGCTAATGGACCGCATGAAGTAAGTCTCGGTGAACAATTTGAGATCTCCTTTTCAGTAAACGGTAATGGCAGCAGTTTTATAGGACCACAGATAACTGGTATTGCAGTTCTCTCAGGACCAAATCCTTCGACAAGCTCGAATATCCAAATCATTAATGGTCAAATGACGCAAAGCATTTCGACCAGTTTTAGTTTTTATTTGCAGGCAACTCAAATTGGCACTTTTACAATTCCCAGCGCTACCATTACTGTAAATGGGAAGAAATACAAGTCGAACTCTTTGACGATAAAAGTTGTAAAAGGGCAAACTGCTGCAGCACAGCAACAACAGGCTCAAAGTGGAACAACTCCTGCAACATTGGGAAACAAAGATGTATTTCTTAAGGCATTTGTGAGTAAGAATAATCCTGTTGAAGGAGAACAGGTTATCGTAAACTATAAAATTTATACCCGGGTACCTATTCCTGAATATGCAGTTACTAAATTACCATCGAGTATAGGCTTCTGGGCTCAGGATTTGCTTGAATCTAATTATAAACCAAAGCAATATACCGAACGCATTAACGGACAGCAATATGCAGTTGCCGAAATCAAAAAAGAAGCGCTATTCCCTCAAAAAGCAGGGAAGCTGGTTATTCAACCAATTCAGGTAGATGTCGTTGCTCAGTTGGCTGTAAAACAGACAAAAAAGAAACGTGTTACAGATCCAATGGGTAACGATCCTTTCTTTGATAGTTTCTTTAATGATGTTTTTTCAGGTCCTCAGATAGAACATGTAAAACGGAGTTTGACATCTAATAGCCTTACAATTAATGTTCAGTCACTGCCTAATGCAAAAAACACATCGGGTAAACCGGTTGATTTTACGGGAGCAGTAGGACAATTCAACTTATCAACCCATGTTGATAAAACTGCAGTCAAAGCTGATGAACCAATTACACTTACTATCACCATAGCTGGAAAAGGTAATATCAAACTAATCGAGAATCCAAAGATTGTTTTCCCTTCTGACTTCGAAGTTTACGACCCAAAAGTATCTGATAATGTAATAACATCTGGAGGAGGAATATCTGGAACGAAAACTTTTGAATACATCCTGATTCCCAGAAACCAGGGTAAATTCACTATAAAACCATTTAGTTTTACATTCTATGATTTGGAACAACACCGTTATGTTACACAAACATCTCCATCTTACACTTTCAATGTGAATAAAGGAGATGGTAAAATGTACACGACTGGTGCAAATCAACAAAATGTTAATAGCCTGGATAATGATATCAGGTTTATTAAACAAGGCTCCCCGAAATTAATGATTACAGGGGAATATTTCTGGAAATCACTATGGTTCTGGGTATGGCTTATTTTACCGTTCTTATTATTTGCACTGCTTCTTATTTTAATGAAAAATGAACTCAAAAAACGGCGCGATGCAGCTTTGATGAAAAACAGGCGTGCAACAAGAATGGCTCGTAAACGTTTATCAAAAGCTAAGTCATACCTGGCCGAAAAAAACAGCGACCGGTTTTATGAAGAAGTATCACAGGCCTTATGGAATTATCTCAGTGACAAATACTATATTCAACGTGCTGAACTTTCGATGGATACAGTAAGAGAGACACTCTTGAACAAGAATATATCTGAAAACGTGGTAGAAGAGTTGATCAAAATGTTGGAACATTGCGAATATGCGCGTTTTGCTAAAGCCGGAAAGGCGAGCGATTTACAACAGGTTTATGATTCAGCTATCACACTAATTACCACAATTGAAGATAAACTTAAATAAGTTACAGAAGATGAATGCAGTAAAAATGATATGCTGCCTGGTGGCAATGATGTTACCGATGTCTCTTTGGGCTATAACTCCGGAGCAACAAGTTTCGGAAGCAAATAAGGCATACTATGGCGGTCATTATGAAAATGCTGTCTCTATTTATGAAAAGGTATCTCAGGCAGGATTTGCATCTCCTATATTATATTACAATTTAGGAAACGCATATTATAAGCTTGGAAACATGCCTATGGCCATTCTGTATTATGAAAAAGCACATAAATTAGCTCCTGCCGATTCTGATATCGAACATAATATTCGTCTTGCCAATACACGGATTGTTGATAAAATTGATCCTGTTCCTGTTCTTTTTTATATTCGTTGGTGGAATAATGCACTCAATATTCTCTCTCCTGATAAGTTTGCAAAAGTAAGTCTCGCTCTTTTAAGCGTTTTCTGGATACTCCTTACAGCTTATTTTCTGGCCCGGAGACGTAGTTTGCGCGTAACGGCATTTAATTTTGCGTTGATCTTTTTAATAGCATCAATCTTTGGGATGGTGCTTGCTTATGAATCCCATCATGATGCACTTAATCCCGATGAAGCTATTGTTATGGAACCATCAGCCGGTGTAAAGAGTTCTCCAGATGAAAAAAGTGTAGACTTGTTTGTTATCCATGAAGGGACAAAAGTAAATGTAATGGATAGAATTGGAGATTGGAAAGAGATCAAAATTGCTAATGGAAATTCTGGTTGGATTCAAACAAAAGCTATCAGGGAAATCTAATCCAATCATCATGACTCATATAGGAATTCTTTCAGACACACACGGTTATCTTCACCCCAAAATATTTGAATTCTTTTCTGCAGTTGATGAAATATGGCATGCCGGTGATATTGGAAATTTAAAGATAGCCGATGAACTAGCTGCCTTTAAGCCATTAAGAGCAGTTTATGGCAATATTGACGATACTGTTGTAAGAATGACATATCCATTGACAAAGTCATTTATGGCTGAAGATGTAAAAGTGCTCATTATGCATATATCTGGCACTTCACATTCATATTCTACTGAGGTCAAACAATTGATCGACAATAACCATCCAGGGATACTGGTCTGCGGACATTCACATATTCTTAAGGTAAAGTATCAACCCAAGGAAAAACTATTACACATCAATCCTGGTGCAGCAGGTGTATCCGGATTTCATCATGTAATAACAATGATTCGTCTTGAGATTGATGGCAGTAAGATTCAAAATCTTGAAGTACTTGAATTGCCCCGGAAATCACTTGCAAATGATTAACGAATTCGATCGATAGATTTTATTAAACTCTCATCCTTATTAATGGCATACATGGCCAGCACATGAAATACAAGTGCAATAAGGGGAAAGACTGCTCCTAACTCATAATTAAATTCCATTTTGATCTGCTTTGCAAGAGGATCTCCATAAACAAAATACAAAAGCGCAATAAAACCAATATTTAACATCAAAGCTATTCGAGTGAGTCGAATCTGAAGAAGACGCTTTTTAAAAAAACCAATAACAGTAATTGTAAGCAAAAGAGTAATTGTATTTAGAGCCATTAAAGGCCATGTGGGGATTTGCTCCAGGATACTAAATCTTGAAAAGCCACGAAGATTAAAGATAATTACATCCTGATTGTTGCTTAAATTTGCAAATGGGAAAAAGAAGATAAGACTCAGGGCAACTGCTGCCAAAAAGAGATAAAGACTTTGAATTCGTTGAATCATTAGATTTTAGATTTAGGATGCAAAGATAACTGATTTGAAACGTATAAGAAATAACAATTGCATGATAAACCCGAACAAAATACAAAACTTCTCATCTGTTGAAACAATTCTTTGGGACTGGAACGGTACATTGCTTGATGATGTGGAAATCTGCATATTAGCAATGAATAAAATGCTTTCTGACAGAAATATGGCAATTATTACCCGTGATTTTTATTATCAAAACTTTACATTCCCTGTAAAAAGATATTATGAAAAAATGGGTTGGGACTTTACAAAGGATAATTTTAACGAAATATCTATTGAATTTATGACAAATTATGATGCATTGTTCAATAGTTCACCCCTTCATCAGAATACACTTGAAATGCTCGAATTCTTTAAAGCGCAAGGATACAAGCAAATAGTTGTATCTGCTTTAGAACATAACCGGCTCAAAGAATCGCTTACTCTTCATGGACTCAATAATTTTTTTGATGCAATTTATGGTTTAGAGAATATTCTGGCCGGTGGTAAGATTCAACTGGCACAAAAAATGATTGCAAATCAAAACTTAACACCTGGAAATACATGTATGATCGGAGATACAGAGCATGATTTTGAAGTGGCTCAAGCTATAGGTACACAATGTATCTTAGTAGCACACGGACATCATAAAATTGAAAGATTGCAAATTCTTAATGTTCAGGTTGTAAATAATTTTACTGAGTTGAAAGACGTTTTCAAAAAACATGTAATTTAAAGGCCTAATATTTAAGTCATGAAAAAACTATTTTTGTTGTGGCTATTCATTACCTATCCATTTATAATGCTGAATGCTCAGCTTCAACAAAACCGTGATAGTATATCAGAAAAAATTCCTGACGATAGCATTTTTATTTTAAAAACCGACACTTCATATACAACTTTCAATAAACCCATACAATTTACTTCGTTTATTCAATTGAGAGTGCATGGCCTGGCTAAACTTCTCCAACTTTCATTGCAACAAAGAAAACCAATTCAATTATATTTTGATGGAATTGAAATGTCTGGTATTGCTCCCTTTGAAATGGATAAATCGCATGATATCTTGTGTTTTATCCTCAAACGTGATTTCCAATCAATGAAACAATGGAAGACTGTAAGACGAATACTTCTGGAAAAAAGAGATAAAAAATTGGCTGTCTCTGTGGGGCTTAAAGGTGAATATGCTTATCCATCCACACTTCATTTACCTGCAGAATTAAGTCGAACAGGAGATTATTATCTTGCTTTTTTATCAGGAACTTTTTTAATTATTATGTTTTCTTTTATGGTAAAACGAAGTAATATTCTTCGAAATAAACCTCGATTACCAACTGATACTTATAGCCTTTCAAAAACACTTATTGCATTTTGGGTTTTTATAATCCTTTTTTCTATTCTCTTTTTACTCGCTACAATTAATTCTTTGCCTCATATAACTAAATCGGCTATCTTTTTATTTGTTATTTCAGTTGTTACTACACTGATTGCTAAAACAATTGATTTTTTCAAACAGCACAAAACTAATCCGGCATCTGTCTCTTCCATTGATTTTCTGAGAGATATCATTTCTGATACCAATGGGATCAGTCTTTATCGTTTACAATTAGTTCTCTTTACAATTTTAACAGGAAGCTATTTTATCTTCATTGTTGTTTCGGAAATGTTGCTTCCTGTTTTTGAAACCTCTTTCTTGATTCTGTATTGTATTAGTCACGGCATTTATCTGTCATTCAAATGCTTTGAGATTAATAAATAATTATAATTTCGGAGGCTCCGGAAGTTTTATTGTATCATTTACTTCAGGTATAGCGCCGTCCCGGAAAGTCAATATTCCTTTATTATATTCTTCTGTTCTGATAAGTTTACCAGACTGGTCATAATACAACCATTTCCCATTCATCATACCTTGACTATAGTTTCCACTTATCATTATTTTCATTCCCGGGAAATAGTATTCTATTTTTCCTTCAGGCAAGTTGTTTTGATAATTAAGCATTGATTTGATCTGCCCGTCTGGGAAATAACTTTTCCAGGTTCCGGATTTTATATTGTTAAGATAATTTGCTTCAAGATTAATAGTACCATTGGGATAATAGGATTTCCAAAGCCCTTCTTTGCTTCCCTTAATATAGTTTTCAACAGAAAGAAGTACCTTATCTTCTGTATAATATTTCCATTCTCCTTCTTTTTGCTTATTGATATAAGTTCCTTCAGACATCTTTGTACCCGAACGATAAAAGCTGGTGGAAGTGACTTTTTGGACCTTCTCTGAAAACACAGTTACAGCTTTTACAGTGCCATTATCATAGTAATACGTGAACTCACCTTCGGGTAATCCATCTTTATATGTTCCTTTGGAAATCAATATTGAACCATCATATTTTTTCCATAGTCCTTGTTTTCTGCCAGTTGCATCAACCTGATTGACAGGTTGATTTTGAGAATATACAATTCCGGAGCTCAATATTAGAACTGCCATTATTATCATTTTAATCATTAAAGAATAGTTAAGCGATTTCATGCGAGGTTTACTTATTTTTGTCACACAAATTTATACTTTCCTGAACAATTAGGTATCAATCTTTCAAAAATTACTTAGCGTGAATACTTTTTCATCCAAACTACTTGAAACTGCAGTCAATGAGCTTGCAAAATTACCTGGCATCGGCAGAAAGACTTCCGTAAGATTAGCATTGCATATGTTAAGGCAAAGCAATTCAGAAGTAGAAGCGCTTGGTAATGCATTGATCAAAATGCGGAATGAAATTAGCTTCTGTAAAATTTGTTTTAATGTTTCTGACGCTGAAATATGTGATATTTGTAATAATCCAGCAAGGGATGCAAGTTTAGTATGTGTAGTTGAAGATGTTAGGGATGTAATGGCAATAGAAAATACTTCGCAATTTAGAGGGCAGTACCATGTGTTGGGAGGTGTTATTTCGCCTATGGATGGCGTTGGACCCGGTAATCTAAATATTGAACCCTTGATAAACCGCGTTCAGCAAGGAGATATAAAAGAAGTTATCATGGCTTTATCACCTACTATGGAAGGGGATACAACAAATTTTTATATCTATAAACGTCTGAAGAGCTTAAAGGTACTTATTACTACTATTGCGCGTGGGGTTTCAATTGGTGATAATCTTGAGTTCACGGATGAAATCACTTTAGGACGGTCTATTGCAAATCGGCTACCTTATGAAACGTCGTTTAATCGTTAACATTTAAGATATAACAATTAGTCAACTTGTTCTAATTCACTTATAACATCGAAAATAGTCAGTTGTTTTTCATTTATCGGGCAATCATTACTTAATTGTTCAATTATAGCATTTCTTTCAATATATTCCCTCAAAGCAAGCTTAAAAAGCTGAACAGTGCCCAAACTATTTTTTTTACAATAGTCATCTATGATCTGTTTTTGCTTAGCTGTTACTTTAAAAAATATGGATCGATATTTAATTTTTTTCTTTTTGATATTTTTAGTTCCCATAATTTCTAAATAAGTTCATAAATGTACACAATCTTTTAACAAACAATAGTCCAGTGTTAGTATTTTAACAGTTTTGTTATCAAAATCACAGGTGTATATAAAAACGAATAAAGTAGACAATCTTTTAACAAACAACAGGCCAGTGTTAGTATTTTAACAGTTTTGTTAGTAAAATCACAGGGCTATGTTCTATAATCAATATTTTACGACATTTTGAACCAATAATTAGCAATCATATTGAACCAATAATTGATAATTGATACACATTTTAATATATTTTATATTATAATTATATTAGTAAGCTTTATAATATTTTTATTCTATTAATGTTTAACAAACTATATTTAAGGCATTTATTAATTATATATTTATAACTTATTATTAACAGACAACTAAATACGCCGACGCGTAAGTTTAACAACTTTAAATTATAATGAATAAAATAAAACGTATTAATCTGTTTTTGTGACAATTAAATAAATATTAAAAAAATAATTTAATTTTTTATATAAAAAAAATAAAAAAATAATTTTTCATATCATTCATTTATTAATTTTGCAATCACGTAATCCATTGCCTATTTACTTTATTCAATATTAATTAAAATAATTCTAAAAAAAACTATTAACGAAATCATGATGTTAAAATCAAAATTTAAAAACGTTAAGTGGATACTAGTTGGTTTAGTATTCCTTACAATTAGTGTCGCTCAGGCACAGACGTATAAAATTGTCCCTAAAATTTCAAGCTTAAAAATTGAAGGAACTTCGTCAGTACATGAATGGGAAAGCACTTCGGATCAAGTTTTTGGAGATATGATATTGGTTTCAGATGCAAAAAACGGGAAACAAATTCAGTCTCTTGTTGTCAAAATACCTGTAAAGTCCATTAAAAGTGGTAAAGGAATAATGGACAGTAAGACATATGATGCATTTGACAACGATAAGAATCCATTAATCACATTTCAACTTACAGATGTTGCTCCATTAAAGTTTTCAGGCAAAGATGGCGAAGCCATGGTATCAGGAAATTTAAACATGGCCGGATTCACAAAAAAAATTAACATTAAATCATCAGGAAAAACACTATCTGATGGCAGTTTTCAATTTAAAGGATCAGTACCTCTCAAAATGTCGGATTTCAAGATGAAGCCTCCTACAGCTATGATGGGTGTCCTAAAAACCGGAGATGCTGTCACAATTAAATTCGATGTTACGTTCAAATCAATGTAATAATTAAAACCCTAAAGGAAAATCAAATTTTAACTAAAAAAAGAAAATGAAAAAAACATTATTAACTCTTCTCGCAGCTCTGTTTATAAGCAGCCTGGCTATTGCTCAGATTCGTCCTTATGACAAAAAAGGACTCAATGTATTTGAGAATCCAAAAGTTGACACAGTAGTATTTAAACATGTAAAAGTAAACATTGGTGGAGCTTTTACACAATCATGGCAGAGTCTGCAGCACAGCAATACTGCAGTTCCAGTTATAGTTGCAGGTGTTGATCAAACCAAATTAATTTTACTAAACCCTGGTTTTAATACAGCAAATGCCAACATGTATTTTGATGTACAACTAGGGGATGGCATGTATTTAAACTTAACTACTTATCTTTCAGCACGTCATCATAATGAAACATGGGTAAAAGGTGGATACATTCAATTTGATAAGCTTCCATTTCTTCACAGTGAATTCTTCGACAACCTGATGAAATATGCCACACTTAAAGTTGGACATATGGAAATCAATTATGGTGATGCACACTTTCGCAGATCAGATAATGGCAATTCCATTTACAATCCATTTGTTGAAAATTATATTATGGATGAATTTGCAACTGAAATCGGTGCTGAAATTGATGTTCAACACCATGGTTTTTTAGCAGTTGCAGGTATTACTAATGGCGAAATCAAAGGTGATGAAATAAAAGGAACTATATACCCTGGTGGTAGTAATGGGAAACACAATCCTGCATTTTTAGGCAAAATTGGTTTTGACAAACAACTTGGTGATAACTTCCGTTTGCGTGTAACTGGTTCAGGTTATTACACTGCCGGGTCTATAAGCAATACACTTTACGGTGGCGACCGTGGCGGATCACATTACTATTATGTAATCGAAAAAGCAAATACTACTTCTGAAGCTTTCTCTGGCCGTTTCAACCCGAGTTTTACTGACAAAATAGGCTCTTTAATGGGTAATGTTTTCCTAAAAGCAGGTGGTCTCGAATGGTTTACAACACTTGAAACTTCAAAGGGTCGTGCTAAATCAGAAACAAAAGAACGTAAAGCAAACCAGTTTGCTAGTGATTTGCTCTATCGTTTTGGTAGCTCAGAGAACTTTTGGGTAGGTGCTCGTTATAACACAGTAAAAGCAACCTTATTAAATGTTGCAACTCCTTATGATGTTAAATTGGATCGCTTTGCTGTAAGTGGTGGCTGGTTTGTAACCAAGAACATCATGGCAAAAGCTGAATATGTAAAACAAAATTACAATGATTTCTTACCAACTGATATTCGCAATGGTGCTAAATTCAATGGTATTGTCATTGAAGCAATTGTAGGTTTCTAAACTATAAAAAACTTTTAAAGTAAAACAATCCGGTAAAGAATTATCTTTGCCGGATTGTTTATATATATAATATTTTGTTTTGACATGATCAGTAAAAAAACGCTGTTACTTTTTTTTATTCTGTCGTATCATTTTGTTAAAGCACAAAATAGCATAACAGTAGATATACAAAACGAAAGCTATTTAACGCTTGTCGGCTCTACAAACATTGCCTCATTTCTTTTGATACAGAAAGGGGATAAAATAACCAATAAAAAATTTATCATCCCGGTTTCACTGAACAAAGGACAAGTCAATTTTGGACAGAATCGGCTTGCCCTCTCTGTTCAAAACTTTTCTTCGGATAACCCTATTGCATATCACGATTTCATGCAACTATTAAAAGTCAAGCAATTCCCTCAACTATTTGTTCAACTACAAAATATGACATTATTGCATTCGAACAATAAGACAGTAACAACTTTAAATGGAAATGCAGGAATCACTATAACGATTACCGGAGTTAGCAAAAATTACGACATCCCCTTTTCATCATCCAGAACTGGTGATATCATTACAGTAGAAGGGACTCACAAATTTAGTATACGCGACTTTGGGCTGGTCCCCCCCACTAAATTAATGGGCTTAGTCAGGACCAGCGAAATAGTAGACATCAAATTTCATTTTATCTTTAAAATGATTAATCACGATTTTATCTAATAACAATTATACCCTGTTTTCCTTGATCACATTTTTAATGTCATCAATTATTTTCTTGGCAATTGCATCTGCTTTGGGTAAGGAGTCACTTTCAGAATAAATCCTGATTATTGCTTCAGTATTTGACTTTCGTAAGTGAACCCATTCGTTTTCAAACTCAATTTTCACTCCATCAATTGTGTTTATTGGTTGATTCTCGTATTTTTTAGCAATTCTAGTCAGGATTAGATCAACATCCATTTCCGGTGCAAGTTGAATTTTATTCTTTGAGATAAAATAATTGGGATAGTTATCTCTCAAAACAGAACAGCGTTTTCCTGATTTAGCCAGATGAGTCAGGAAAAGTGCAATGCCTACCAATGAATCCCTACCATAATGCAATTCGGGATAAATGACCCCACCATTACCTTCACCACCAATTACAGCTTGAGTAGCTTTCATCATTTGTACAACGTTAACTTCACCGACAGCTGACGCGTTGTATTCAGCCCCTGTCTTTTCTGTAACATCCCTTAATGCCCGAGTTGAAGACATATTCGAAACAGTATTCCCTACAGTATGCTTTAAAACATAATCAGCAACAGCAACAAGTGTATATTCTTCGCCAAACATTTCACCATCCTCGCTGATGATTGCCAGTCGGTCAACATCGGGATCCACAACAAATCCAATATCTGCCTTACTTTTAACAACTATTTTAGAGATTTCTGTTAAGTTTTCGGGTAATGGTTCCGGATTATGCGGGAAAAGACCATTCGGTGTACAGTACAATTCTTCAATATTTTCTACCCCTAATGCTTTTAGCAATTTAGGAAGGGCAATTCCTCCTGTAGAATTAACACAATCTATAACAACTTTAAAATTTGCATTTTTTATGGCTTCACAATCTACCAGTGGCAAAGCTAAAATCTTTTCAATATGCATATCAATAGTAGTATGATCTTCCGTCACACTACCAAGACGATCAACTTCAGTAAATGAATAAGCATCATTAACGGC
>Ga0209125_1001385_pt1 | contig 23009 bp, 18 predicted proteins | sample BarGraIncub1131A_FD_184503 | JGI IMG/M metagenome (GOLD analysis project Ga0209125, IMG submission 184503) | Arctic peat soil microbial communities from Barrow, Alaska - Barrow Graham LP Incubations 11-31A (SPAdes) (version 2) | ecosystem: Environmental > Terrestrial > Soil > Wetlands > Peat... | reverse complement strand
GTATTCGTGTTATAGCTGCCACACTCTTGGATTATTACTTCACTCACATTTACACCCCTTTAAATATAGTATTTGTATATGCTTTAATCTAATAATATTATAGCATTTCGTGGTATAAATTAACAATATAGTAGCATATTAAAAAGGTTTAGTTTTTTTAGGACTTATTCTTTTTTGTCTTCATATATTAAAGTATGGAGGTGGTAATAAAATGAACAAACAAAAAAGATGTATTGAAAAGATGAATAAAGTAGTAAAAGAATTGTGCGTAGCAAAGCAATTTTTAATACGTGAAAAACCTGAGTTATATTTAAGAACAATGCTAAAGATATGACAATTTCAAGGCAAAACATCTTTCAAATATCGTATTTAACACCGTATAGATAGTATAGTAATATGCTAAAGATACGGTGTTTTTATATATAATTTAAGTATCTTTAAGCCCTAGTGAGAAAAGCAGTGGTTAAAAGAGTTTAACGACATTGTAGCAGCACAGATGATGATTTAATATAAGAAATAACAGAATGGAGCAAAGCAATAACAGGATAGTTTAAACAAACTATCCTGTTAAAATATATATATTATTAAATTATAGATTTAAATAACAACAGCACCATCAACACTTAATACTGTGCCAGTTATGAATGATGCATCATCAGAAGCTAGGAAAGCATAAGCATTTGCTATATCCTCAGGAGTTCCCAGTCTGTTAAGCGGGGACTTACCCTTCATCATTTCTATAACTTTTTCAGGCATTTTCTGAACCATAGGAGTTCCTATAAATCCAGGAGCTACTGCAACTACTCTTATACCTTTCTTTCCTAGCTCCTTTGCCCAGGTTTTTGTCATTCCAATTACGCCCCATTTAGTAGCAGCATAATTAGTTTGGCCAAAGTTCCCGTATATTCCAACAAGTGATGAAGCATTAAGTATAACTCCACTTCCATTTTGGACCATAACAGGAGCTACAATTTGTGTGCAGTTATAAACTCCTTTTAAATTCACAGCTATAACTTTATCAAAGTCTTCTTCAGGCATCTTTAACATCTGATTATCAGCGGTGATACCAGCATTATTAATCAATACGTCTATTTTACCCCACTTGGAAAGAACATCTGTTACCATAGCTTCTATTTGTGCTCTGTTCACAACGTTTACAGCATAATTTAAAAACTCTGCATTTGTCTTTATTAATTCACCTGAAATTTCGTCAAGGGATTCTAACCTAACATCACATAGGACTAATTTTGCGCCCTCTGAAGCAAACTTCAACGCAGTAGCTTTTCCAATACCCTGAGCAGCTCCGGTAACTAATACAACTTTTCCATCAAATCTCATTTTTAGCCTCCCTAAAGTATGATTGTTTTTTACTCCTTATACAACTCCCAATGATGCCAATACAATACACACTGCTGTTGCTATAAGTGGGATAACAACTGTACACATTCCTATATCTAAATATGATTTTTTATGAGTCATACCTGTTATACCTAGTAAAGTTATTACTGCACCATTATGTGGAAGTGAATCAAGTCCGCCACAGGCCATGGCAGCTATTCTATGAAATACTTGTGGACTAATTCCCAGGGCTTGAGCTTTTGCCATATAAATTTCACCAAGTGATCCAAGAGCAATACTCAATCCACCTGATGCTGAACCTGTAATACCTGCAAGAATAGTAGTAGAGGCTGCTAGTGAAATAAGTGGCGTTCCTGGTATAGCAAGTATGCCAGCTTGAATTATAGCAAATGCTGATAATGTTTTAATAACATTGCCATACCCAACTTCTGATGCGGTATTAGCAATTGCAAGTAATGAACCTATAGCACCTTTGTTAACTGTAGTGGTAATGTTTTCAAAGTTTTTCCAAAATATAATTACACTAGCCACTATAGCAATAACTAAGGATGTAATCAAACTCCATATTCCTTGCACTTTTGCTAAAGTAGTCCCCATTTCTTTTAAGTATGCTCCGTCCATTGTAGCAAAAACAAATTTACCTAAAAGATAATTACCAACTAGTACTATAATTATTGGAGTAATTGCTAAATAAAACTTAGGTAATTTAGATAAATCAAATTCCTTAATCACTTCATCTGGATGATTACCATAGCCTTCACCTGCAGCCATAGCTTTTTTTGCTCGTCTATCAAGCCATAACATACCCAGACCAAACATTATTGATCCACCAATAATCCCTATAACTGGTGCTGCATAAGCATTTGTTCCAAAGAAAGGCATTGGAATAGCATTTTGTATTTGTGGTGTTCCTGGGAGTGCGGTCATAGTAAATGTAAATGCACCAAGAGCTATAGAACCTGGTATAAGTCTTTTAGGAATATCTGCTTCTTTAAACAATGCGGCTGCAATAGGAAATACTGCAAAGGCAACTACAAATAATGAAACTCCACCATATGTCAATATTGCGCAAGATAAAACTACCGATAATATTGCTTTACCTTTTCCGAGCTTTTTACTAATGGCATGGGCTATAGCTTTAGCAGCTCCTGAATCATCCATTACCTTACCGAATATTGCACCTAATATAAATATTGGAAAATATTGCTTGGCATATGCTGCAAAATTCACCATAAAAACTTCAGTGTAGGTAGCTAAAAGATGTGTTTGTCCTCCTTGGAACAAAACAGCGAGTAGTGCTAAAACTGGTGCTAAAATAAGAACTGAAATCCCTCTGTAGGCCAAGTACATTAATAGTCCTAAAGAAATAATAATACCTATAACTCCTAACATAATATTCCCTCCCTATGATTTTAAATTTAATATATGATTTTCAGGTACTTAAAATATAATAGCATCGAAATTAAATAATTAGATTATATGATTAGCTGCATTTTTTCTGGCTTAAATATTCGCGCTTCCATAATCTTTAAATCCGGACTAACAATTGGTGCAAATTCCATTTGATCAAGAACATCTACTTGAAGATCCACACCCGGAGCAATTTCAGTTAATACAAGACCCTTTTCGCTAAGTTTAAATACTGCTCTTTCAGTAATATATAAAACTTCCTGATTAATATCTTTTGCATATTCTCCACTAAAGGTTATTTGCTGCACTTTGTTAATAAACTTCTTTAATTTTCCCTCACTTATTATATTTAATTTGCCATCACTAATAGTTAACTCTAATTTGCCGGCAGTAAAAGTTCCACAGAAGATAACCTTCTTGGCGTTTTGGGTAATATTTATAAAACCACCTGCACCGGCTATTCTTGTACCAAATTTACTGACATTGATATTACCTGACCTGTCACATTGAGCAAGCCCTAAATAAGCTACATCAAGTCCGCCACCATCATAAAAATCGAATTGATAAGGCTGGTCAATTATTGCCTGCGCATTTGTTGCTGCACCAAAACTTAATCCTCCAGCAGGGATACCGCCTATTGGACCAGGTTCAACAGTGAGCATTAGTCCACTAATATTTTCTTCGTTAGCAACACTTGCAACACCTTCGGGCATACCAATACCTAAATTGATAATTGCATGTGGAACTAGTTCCATAGCTGCTCTTCTTGAAATAACTTTTCGCTCGTCAAGTTCAAGAGGTTTCATTGTATTTACAGGAACTTTTATATCGCCCACATAACTAGGGTTAAATGCTTCACTAAAAGTCATCATATGATTTTTCATATCAGATACCTCAACTATAGTATTTACGTAGATGCCTGGTATCTTAACCATTCTTGCATCTAATGTACCGGCTTTGACTACTTTTTCTACCTGAACTATTACTTTACCACCAGAATTATATGCAGCTTGTGCCATAGATAAAACTTCTAATGTTCCCACTTCTTTTTCCATGGTTACATTCCCATTTTCATCAGCATAAGTTCCACGAATAAATGCGATATCAATAGGGAAGTATTTGTAAAGTAAATATTCTTCGCCTAAAATGTTAATTACATGAACAACGTCCTCTGTAGTAACTGAATTTAATTTTCCACCTTCAACTCGGGGATCTACGAAGGTTTTTAACCCAACTTTCGTTATGTTGCCCGCTCGTTTTGCAGCTATATCTCTGTATAGTTGCGAAATGACGCCCTGAGGCAAATTATAAGCTTCAATGTGATTTTCAAGCGCAAGCTTTTGTATCTTAGGTACCAGATTCCAATGTCCACCTATAACACGCTTAAGAAGTCCAACATGTCCAAGATGATTTAAACCCCTTTCATTTCCATCGCCTTGTCCTGCTGCATAAACTAAAGTTAAGTTTCGAGGTTCGTTAGTTTCAACAAACCTATTTTCAAGAGCAATTTCTAACTCCTCAGGAACTGCATTTCCTACAAATCCTGATGTTGCTATACAATTACCAGATTCGATGAGTTTTACAGCTTCAGCTGCGGTTAAAAACTTTACCAATGAGGTTCCTCCCCTTAATGGTTGTACATATATTAATAGTAGCAATTTCTATGCCAATGTAAGAATTAACCAAATAAAGAAGAATATTATTAAAAACAGGGTATTTTTATAAAATTTATCATTGTAATAAATATTTTTATAAAAGAAAAGAAGTAAAGTGTAAATAATTTGGACAGTATTTTTTTGTTAAAATTTAAACGTTTACATAAAACGCATGGTTTACAATGTATGTAGGATTTTAGGAAAGAAATGTCCATAATATGAACAATGTTCTTATTATGGACACTTTATAAATTATAGTATTTAATTTTTTCATATAGGCTTGTTCTACTTATATCAAGTTTCTTGGCTACTCTTAATTTATTGCCATTATAATCTTCTAACGCTGCTTTTATTGCTTTTTTTTCTATCTCCATATACATATCCTTTAAAGTACCATCAATTTTAATAGGAACTATTTTTATATTACTATTAATAGCACTAGTTAACAGTCCATCTGTTATATAAAGCGGAAGATGCTCAGTTTCAATAATTGCTTGTTTATCAACAAGATTTAATGCTCTTTCTATTAAATTTTCCAGCTCTCTGATATTTCCTGGCCAGTCATATAATGATAATGCTAACATTGCTTCATCTGAAATATCAGTAACATGTCTTTCCATTTCCGATGATATTTTTTTCATTAAATAATTTGCAAGGAAGGGAATATCTTGTCTTCTTTCTCGCAAAGATGGAACTTTAATATTTATAACATTTAGTCTATAATAAAGATCTTCTCTAAAAGTATTTTGCTTAATCATCTCTTCAAGATTTCTGCTAGTAGCTGCTATTATTCTTACATCTACCTTTTGACTTTTTATGGCTCCAACTCTTTCTATTTCTCTTTCTTGTATAACTCTTAAAAGCTTTACCTGCATTGAAAGAGGAAGGTCACCGATTTCATCTAAAAAGATAGTGCTTTTATTAGCAAGCTCGAATTTCCCTGGTTTACCATCTTTTTTTGCTCCCGTAAATGCTCCTGATTCATAACCGAAAAGCTCTGATTCAAAGAGTTCTGATGGTATAGATCCACAATTTATTTTAATTATAGGATACTGACTTCGCTCACTTTCATTATGAATAGCATGGGCAAAAAGTTCTTTTCCAGTACCGCTTTCACCAAGGATGAGTACATTAGATTTTGATGAACTCACTTTTCTTGCTAAATCCTTGGCTTTCCTTATGGCTGGGCTTTCACCTACTATATTATTAAATGTATAATTTCCGCCCAAGGCTTTTCGAAGTTCTTTCTTATAAAAGTCAAGTTGTTTTTCCATATGCTGTACACCTTTAATATAAGAATTCAGTTCGCTTAGATCTCTGAATATAACAGAACCAACGGCCCCAATTAGCTTATTATCTAAATATAGTGGAATTCTGTCAGCAACCATCATGTTTCCTTTTATTTCCTGAATATCACCGATTTCCTTTTGCTCAGTTTTAGCGACTATATGCATCCTAGTGTTTTCAATTATTTCAGTAACGTGCCTTCCAATAGCATATTCCTGAGTGATTCCTATAAATTTACAATAACCTTTTGTCATCATTATTATGTAACCATCGGGATCAACTACTACCATCCAGTTATATAATTTTTCAAATATCTTTTTATACAAACTAAACATAAACTTTAATTCAGGAGTGAATTCTGCTATATCATTATGTTCATCATTAAAAAAGTTAAGTTTTAAATATTCATCCTTCCTAATTATTGGCATGATTTCACCTCTTTTTTTAATAATTAAATGTACTTATAATAAATTATTTCTTTATTTTATAATATTATTAAATATATAAAATAGAAGTATTAGTATAAAAAAAAGATCCCGAAGGATCTTTTATATGTTTATGCAGTAATTTTAAATTTAACTCATCTCTTTACTATTACGGTAGTCCCCATTCCGCCACCTATGCAAAGTGTTGCCAGGCCTAGTTTAAAATCTCTTTTCTTCATCTCGTAAAGAAGTGTAACCAAAATTCTTGCTCCTGATGCTCCAACAGGATGGCCTAAAGCTATGGCACCACCATTTACATTAACCTTTTCCTTGTCCCACTTAAGTTCTAGTCCAACTGCCAATGACTGAGCTGCAAAAGCTTCATTTGCCTCTATTAAGTCCATATCATTTATAGTGTGATTTGCGATTTTTAATGCTTTTAGTGATGAGTTCACTGGACCTATACCCATTATTGAAGGATCAACTCCTGCACTTGCAAAAGAAACCAAAGTTGCGAGAGGTGTTATCCCTAGTTCTACTGCCTTTTCCTTTGACATGAGAATTAGTGCGGCAGCTCCGTCATTTATTCCTGAAGAGTTGGCTGCAGTTACTGTGCCATCTTTTTTGAAAGCAGGTTTAAGTTTGCTAATTGCGTCTACAGTTACACCAGACTTAGGAAATTCATCCTTATCAATTACTTTAGGATAACCATTTCTCTGCGGAATAATAACTGGAACTATTTCATCTTTAAACTTGCCCAGAGTAATAGCTTTTTCTGCTTTGTTTTGGCTCCAGACTGCAAATTCATCCTGCTGCTTTCTTGTTATTGAATATTTTTCGGCCAAATTTTCAGCTGTAATTCCCATATGATAATTATTGAATACATCCGTTAGTGCATCGTCAACCACAGAATCTACAACAGTGTCATTTCCTAGTCTAATACCGAATCTTGCATTTTTTAAAAGATAAGGTGATCTGCTCATGTTTTCTGTTCCACCAACAACAACTATATCATTTTCACCAGTCATTATTGTTTGTGCCCCTATAGCCACTGTCTTTAGACCAGAGCCACAAAGCATGTTAATTGTTACTGCGGGAACAGTGCACGGAATACCTGCCTTAATGGATACCTGCCTTGCAACACCTTGTCCAAGGCCTGCCTGAAGAATACATCCAAGATAAACATCATCAACTTGTTCAGGTTTTATATTAGCACGAACTAATGCTTCTTTTACCGCTGTAGCGCCAAGTTCAACTGCGGATACATCTTTAAACTGTCCGCCATAGTTTCCGATAGCTGTTCTAACTGCACTTACTATTACTACTTCTCTCATTACATACCCCTAATATATTATTTATAAATATAATAAAGCAATTTTTATGCCAGCTATTCAAAGTGCAAGTTCATTAATTTTCTAATAAAGAATAGCAGTTCATTTTTAAGTATATTATTCCTGTTTTTAAGGATTGTTGATAATTTAAACTTATGTTAACATTTAGTTAATAGAAAAACGTTTACATAAATATAGGGGGGTTAATTAATGAAAAAAGCAGTATCATTTTTATTGGCATCTTTAATGGTATTATCTTTAAGTGCATGTGGAGCAAAGAATGAGACAGCAAAGGATGGAGCAGCTACTAAAAAGGTATCCGATAAGTTAATTGTTTATTCACCACATCCAATAGAATTTATTGATCCAGTAGTTAATGAATTTGAAAATCAAACAGGAATTAAGGTTGAGGTTGTAGCAGCAGGAACAGGAGAACTATTAAAGAGAATTGAAGCAGAAGGAGCAAATCCATTAGGTGATGTTCTATGGGGAGGCTCATTGTCCACACTTGAACCAAGTAAAAATCTATTTGAAAAATATCAATCTATAAATGAAAAAGATGTTGTTGATGATTATAAAAATAAAGATGGTGAGATAACTAGATTCACTGTTATACCAAGTGTTATTATGATTAATAAAAACCTCATAGGAAAGATAAAAGTTGAAGGCTTTAAGGATTTATTAAATCCTGAGCTAAAAGGAAAAATAGCTAATGCAGATCCATCAAAATCCTCTTCCTCTTTTGAACATGTAATAAATCATTTATATGCTATGGGAAATGGAGATCCGGAAAAGGGTTGGGAATTTGAAAAAGCACTAACAAAAAATTTAGATGGTAAGCTTTTAAGTGGTTCTTCAGCAGTTTATAAAGGTGTAGGAGATGGAGAATATACAGTTGGACTAACATTTGAAGAAGCAGCTGCTAAATATGTAAAAGATGGTGCACCAGTTTCTATAGTTTATCCCAGTGAAGGTACTATTGCAAAAGCTGATGGTGTGGTTATTATAAAAGGTGCTAAAAACATGGAAAATGCTAAGAAGTTTATTGATTATGTAACTAGTAAGGAAGGACAAACACTAATAGTTAATAAATTAAATAGACGTTCAGTTAGAAACGATGTTCCAGCAGCAGCAGGCCTTAAAGCATTAGATCAAATTAAGATAATAAAAGATGACGAAGCTTGGCTTAAAGAAAATAAACAGAAAATTTTAGATAAATATAAAGATATATTTACAAGCAACTAAAAAAATGAGCCCCTAGGACTTTTAAATATAATATTATTAAAAAGTCCTAGGGATTTTTTTATAAAATTTGAGTTAGGAAGGAGTTTAAATTATGAGTACATCCATTGAATTTATAAATATAGTAAAAAGATATGATGATATTACAGTAATTCCTAAGCTTTCACTTAAAATTAAAGAAGGCGAATTTTTTACACTACTGGGACCTTCAGGTTGTGGAAAAACAACTCTTTTAAGGATGGTAGCGGGCTTCAACTCAATTGAAGAAGGAGAGATTACTTTTAATTCAAAGGTAATAAATAATATCCCAGCGCATAAAAGAAATATAGGTATGGTGTTTCAAAACTATGCAATATTTCCTCATATGACGGTATCAGAAAATATTGAATATGGGCTTAAGCTTAGAAAACATAGTAAGGAAGAGGCAAAGAAAAAATTAGAGGATATATTAAAGGTTGTAAAAATATATGAATATAAGGATAGATCACCAGATAAGCTTTCAGGAGGACAACAGCAACGCGTTGCACTAGCAAGGGCCATTGTAATTCACCCAACTGTATTGCTTATGGATGAACCTTTATCCAATTTAGACGCAAAACTTAGAATAGAAATGAGAAGTGCTATACGAGAAATACAAAAGAGTATAGGTATAACAACAGTATATGTAACTCATGACCAAGAAGAAGCACTTGCTATATCGGATAGAATTGCCATTATGAACAAAGGTACTATTCAGCAAATAGATACACCCAGAAAAATTTATTTAAGACCATCAAATGTCTTCGTTGCTACATTTATTGGTCACTCAAATATGTTTAAGGGTAAAATTCTTATAAAGCAAGGAAAAAATTACATTATTTTTAAAAATGGATATAGTGTGCCTATGGATAATTTAAGTAGTGAAGCAAAAGACGGAAAAGAAATCCAAATATCAATTAGACCAGAGGAATTTATAATAAGCAATAATAGTGATGGAATTAGAGGGGTAGTTCACTTTAATACATTCCTCGGTAAATATATAAATTATGAAGTAAAACTTGATAATGGGGAAATAATTGAATTAACACAAGATACTAGTATTAATGATACTTTTCATGAAATTGGACAAGAACTATATCTACAAGTATACAATAAAAAAATCAATGTTTTTAATAAGGAAGGGAATATAAGTCTTATCACTGGAGTGGAAAAACATGAAAAGTAAAAAAATGAGATTTGATTTTTGGACAATAATAATAATTTTTTCTTTTTTATTATTTTCAATATTTTTAATTTATCCACTAGGATCATTGTTTATGACTAGTTTTCAGGATGTGGAAACTGGAAAATATACCTTAGATAATTTTGCTAAGTTTTTCACGAAAAAATATTATTATGGAACACTTATAAATAGTTTTACTATAAGTATTATAGTAACCCTACTAGCTATTTTAATTGGTGCTCCCTTAGCTTATATCATGACTACAGTAAAAATTAAATTTAAATCAATTATAGAGGTACTCATTATAATATCTGTATTATCTCCACCTTTCATAGGAGCATATTCTTGGATATTACTACTTGGAAGAAACGGAGTAATAACAAATTTTTTCTTAAAAAATCTAGGAATACACCTTCCTAGTATTTATGGATTTAAAGGAATTTTACTAGTATTCACCTTGAAACTATTTCCATTTATATATTTGTATGTTTCAGGAGCACTGAAGAAGATAGATGTTTCACTAAGTGAAGCTGCAGAAAGTCTGGGATGCGGTGGAATCAAAAAAGTATTTACTATTATATTACCACTTATACTCCCTACAATAATGGCAGGTTCATTATTGGTATTTATGAATTGTCTCGCTGATTTTGGAACACCAATGCTCATAGGTGAAGGCTTTCGAGTTATGCCAGTTTTAATATATTCGGAGTTCGTATCCGAGGTAGGTGGGCAAGCAAATTTTGCAGCGGCACTAAGTACACTAATGGTGCTTATAACTGCACTTATTTTTATAGGACAAAAATATATAGTTAATAGAAAATCATATGTAATGAACTCATTAAAGCCTATATCTGCTAAAAAGGTTACAGGCAATAAGAATGCTCTTGCACATTTATATGTTTATATTATTGTAGCACTAGCTGCAATTCCGCAAGTAACAGTAATATATACCTCTTTCTTAAAAACAAGTGGGTCAATGTTTGTTAAGGGATTTTCGCTAAATAGCTATAAAATCGTATTGTCAAAACTTGGTAATTCAATTTTGAATACCTATGTATATGGTATAATAGCTATAATAATAATAATAATATTGGGGATGTTTATATCTTACGTATCTATACGAAGGAAAAGTGCCTTGACCTCTTTACTAGACACATTAACCATGTTCCCATATATTATTCCAGGCTCCGTTTTAGGTATAACCTTATTACTAGCATTCAATAAAAGACCGATGATGCTAAGTGGTACTTTCATTATAATTGTAGTTGCATTTGTTTTAAGACGACTTCCTTATACAATTAGATCTAGTGCAGCAATATTATTGCAACTCAGTCCAAGTCTTGAAGAGGCATCAATAAGTTTAGGATATTCTGAAATGAAAACCTTTTTTAAGGTTACTGCAATTATGATGTTGCCAGGAGTGTTTGCAGGAGCAATTTTAAGCTGGATAACAGTAATAAATGAATTAAGTTCGTCAATCATTTTATATACAGGCACTACAAGAACCTTGTCTGTTGCCATATATACAGACGTTATAAGGGCTAGCTATGGTACAGCAGCTGCATTATCAAGTATATTAACTGCTACAACTATTATTTCACTAATAATTTTCTTTAAATTTACAGGTAAAAAAGAAATAAGTTTATAAAAAATCTAATAGGAGGACATGAGTATGAAAAATATAAAAAGAAAATTTTTCAAGGAAGAAATAAGAAAAACTTTTATATTATACGCATTGACTCCTATTATAATTTTGTCTTTTATTTTTTATAATTTATTATTTTTGTATAGTAGTAAAAGTGTTGAGAAAAGTAATAAAAAATATAATAATATTTTATCAAAAGTTATAAGTAAAGAATTTGTAAGTTATAAAGGGGAAGTAGAGGATTTAGTAAAATGGGAGGAAATAAAAAAAGCTTTATATAATCAACATGACGAAGCTATGATATATGAGAGGCTGTATAATACAGTTAATAAACATAGCATAAGAAGTATTTTTTATATTTTTAATGAAAAAGGAGAGACTTTAGTAACCAATGCTAAAGGCGAGCCTCAATACGCTAAAAGTGATGACTTATTTATGGGTGGAGTTTTTAAAAAGATGAAAGACAATCCTAATAAATCAGTTATGATGCTTAATAGAGCTCAACTTGATGTGAATACAAGAACTGTATACTCCATAGGAGAAGCTATTACTGATGACAATAACCAAGTTGTAGGGTTTATTGTTTTTGATATTTTAGAAAATGAGTTGAACAAAATAGTACACAGTAGTACCAATCATCATGCTGTAATAACTGATAGATATAATAATAATATAGTTACCACTAATAATGCACTTCTAGATGGCATAGGTAAATTGAAGCCATTTTTGGAGAAGGAAAATAATTATGTATTTAGTAATCCTATAATAGAAGGCAATATATACATTTATACTATTACATATGTTGACTTTATAAAGAATATCTATTTTATAGGTGAAATGTTTTTAATCTTAGTATTTTTAATTTTAGTGTTTTCTATGTTATTTATCGCGAAAAAAATAGCTATAAGTAAGACTAAATCAATTGATGAATTGTTATCTGCTATTAAAAGTGTACAAGAGGGCAATTTGGAAACCGTTGTATCAATAAACTCTAATGATGAATTTCAAGTTATAGGTCAGTATTGTAATGAGATGATTATAAAAATAAATGAGCTTGTAGAGAAAAACAAAGAAGAGGCAAGAAGAAATGCCATGTCCGAGCTTAAGCAGCTAGAAGCTCAATTTAATCCACACTTCTTATTTAACACACTTGAAATGCTTAAATATATGATAAAAACAGATGAAAAGAGTTCTTCGAAAATCATTGTTTCAATGGCTAATTTGTTAAGATATAGTATAAATACAAATTTTAACAAGGTGAAACTTATTGATGATATTAAATATATAGAGGATTATCTTATAATACAAAAGTTTAGATTTGAGGACAATTTTGATTATAAAATAAATTTAAATGAGGGAGCAGAGGAATGTCTGATACCAAAACTTGTAATACAACCTATTATTGAAAATTGTATAAAATATGGATTTGAAACAAAAGAATATTTAAAAATAAATATAGACGGCAACGTTGAAAAAAACAATTTAGTAATATCCATTGTGGATACTGGAGAAGGCATGAGTTATGAAAAATTATCTGGGTTATCAAAGCTCATAAATAAAGATGAAAATAGTACAAACCATATAGGACTTTACAATGTTCAAAAGAGAATTAACCTTATGTATGGTATGGAGTACGGGATAAATATATATAGTAAACTTCATGAAGGTACGGAAATAGTTATTAACCTCCCAGTCCATAAAAGTGAGGAGTAAATTATGATTAAAGTGCTTATTGTAGAGGATGAAAATTTAATAAGAAAAGGATTAATCAATACTATAGATTGGCTGAGTATGGAGTGTATCATTGCAGGGGAAGCATCTAACGGTAAAGAAGGATTAAAAGCTATTATAGAAATTAGGCCGGATTTAGTCATTACAGATATTAAAATGCCAATAATGAATGGTATGGATATGCTACAGGAAGCTAGTGATATTTTTGATTTTGAAAAGATTATTTTAACTAGTTATGGAGAATTTCCATATGCAAAAAAAGCTATAGATTTAAAAGTCTTTGACTACGTACTAAAACCAATTGACGAAGATAAATTTAAAGAAATTATTTTAAAGGTTGTGAATAAAATTCATGAGAAAAAAATATATAATGAATTTAAAAATTGTATCAAGGACTACAAAAATATTGACGTCTTAAATTTGGATTACTATCTAAAATCTGATAAAAAAAGATCTCATTATACTGATGCAGCAATCGCCTATGTAAAAGATAATTATTCGAAAAAAATTACTATTGAGGATGTTGCAGGAAAATTAGCAGTAAGCTCAAGTTATCTAAGTAGAAATTTAAAGGAGGAGACAAATCAAACATTCCATGACTTTCTAAATAGATATAGAGTACAAAAGTCAATCGAATTACTTATGAGTGGTGAGTATAGAGTTTATGAGATATCTTCATTGGTAGGTTTTACTGATTATAAACACTATTCCACTGTATTTAAAAAATATATAAAAGCTTCTCCCTTAGAGTTTGTTAAAGCTAATTTATATATTAAAGGGGAAAATGAGCTTATTTGAAAATATAATTTGACATATAATAGTATATATGTTAGCATTAGATGAATCTCTTTGCACTGCATACAAATCTACAGTACAAACTGAGCAGGCGATGAACCTTAAAATGGTTCGTGGGGCTGGGCCTAAATGGCAACAGGATTAAAATTATACACCTGTGGGACAGTTTATTGTTCTACGGGTTTTTTATATCCATTTCTAGAACATCTCTGAAGATTGCAATGCCATAGAGTTATTCTAAATATGCTTAATACAAGCAAATATGGAGGTAACTACTTATGACTAAGCAACAAATCAAAGGACAACAAGGACTTACTACACTAGAAGCAAAAAAGCTTCAAGTGAAATTTGGTAAGAATGAGCTTGTGGCCAAAAAACAGGAAAGTTTTTTTCTCAAAATCTTAAAAGTTATTAGCGAGCCAATGTTTTTACTATTAATTGTTGCAGCTATAATCTATTTTATTCTAGGAGAACCTAGAGATGGCACTATTATGCTTGTTTTTGTTGTTGGAATTATTAGCATTGAGGTAATTCAAGAATGGAAAACTGACAAAACACTAAATGCTTTAAAAGATTTATCAGCTCCTCATATAACAGTACTTAGGGACGGAATTGAAAAAGTAATTAATAGTTCCGATTTAGTGCCTGGTGACATTATGTATATTGCTGAAGGGGTTAAAGTGCCTGCTGATGGTATAGTTGTAAAAGTAAGCACCCTTTGCATTGATGAATCATCTCTTACAGGAGAGGCTGAGGGTGTATGGAAGATTACTACAGAAGAGAGGGACACCACAAGTACTGATTATTGGCGTTCTGATTATTGCTATACAGGAACTCTTGTTACACAAGGAACTGGTACTATATTAGTTGATAAAATAGGATCAATAACTGAATATGGTAAAATAGGACAAGACATTGTGTCTGCTCCTGAAAATCCAACACCACTTCAAAAGCAAACCGGGAAACTCGTAAAACTATGTGCAGGAATTGCGGCTGTTTTATTTGTTTTTGTTGGGTTTATTACGTATTTAAATATACCAGATCATACTTTTAAGGCTAGAGTTATAGAAAGTATTTTATCAGGGGTAACTCTTGCTATGGCCATGATACCAGAAGAATTTCCAGTTATTCTTACTGTTTTTTTATCAATGGGCGCTTGGAGACTTGCTAAAAATAAATCCCTTGTTAGGAAGTTACCATCAGTAGAAACATTAGGTGCTGTTTCTGTTCTTTGTGTTGATAAAACAGGCACAATAACAATGAACAAGATGACGGTTACAGACACTTGGAGTCTAACAGGGAACACAAGTGAAGTCACGCAAATAATGGGTATGGGTTGTAAATCTGACGCCTATGACCCAATGGAAAAGGCTATGATATCCTATTGCGAAGAGCAAAAAATCACAAGAGATATTCTTTTTGGTGGAGAACTAGTTAAAGAATATGCTTTTACTAATGAAGCAAAAATGATGGGTCACGTTTGGAAAAATGGTGACAACATTGTAGTTGCAGCAAAAGGATCACCTGAGCATATTTTAACAATATGTAACTTAACTGATGACGAGCGAAAGATAGCAGAGGCTAAAATAATAGAGATGTCTAGTCAGGGACTTCGTGTCATTGCTGTTGGACAAATGAAATTAAATAGCACAAATGATATACCAGATACACTTATGGAATGTAGTCTACAGCTTTGTGGAATGGTAGGGCTTGTTGATCCTCCTAGAGAATCTGTAAAACAAGATATTGAAACTTGCACCAAAGCTGGTGTTCGTGTGGTTATGATAACAGGAGATAATGGAATAACAGCAAGTTCTATCGCAAAGAAAATTAATATGCCAAACAGCGATAAAATCATTACTGGTGATGAGCTTAATAAAATGAGTGATGAAGAGCTTTGCGAAAGAGTTAAAAATGTTAGTATATTCTCTAGAGTTATACCAGAACACAAAATGAGAATAGTTAAGGCTTTTAAGAAAAATGGTGAAATAGTTGCAATGACTGGTGATGGTGTTAATGATGCTCCTGCTCTTAAATATGCAGATATTGGTATTGCAATGGGAAAACGTGGTTCAGAAGTTTCAAGAGAAGCTGCGGATATAATCCTACTTGATGATAATTTCTCTACTATTGTGGACACAATAAAAGATGGTAGAAGAATTTATGATAACATCAGAAAAGCAGTTGGATATGTCTTCACTATTCATATTCCAATTGCATTTGCAGCATTACTAGCTCCACTAATGGGAATAAATCCAGCAAGTCTTTTATTACTTCCAATACACGTTGTTTTACTTGAACTTGTAATTGATCCTACTTGCTCCATTGTATTAGAACGTCAACCAGCAGAAAGAGATATTATGGAAAGATCGCCTCGCGATCCAAATGAAAAACTATTAACAGCAAAAACTCTTTTCAAAAGTGTTATGCAAGGACTCGTGATATTTGGAGCATCCTTTGGAACATACTTTGCATTTTTGAATCAATCTCCAGATAAGGCTCCAATTGCAAGGGCAATGGGACTAACTATTATATTACTAGCTAATGTGTTATTGGTTCAAGTTAATAGTTCTAATTCTGATTTTGCGATTAAGTCCTTTATTAGGCTTAAAAAGGATAAGGTAATGTGGGGCGTTAGTTTAGGAACAATGGTGGGACTTTTAGTAATACTATATACCCCTCTTTGTGGGTTTTTAAAACTGGCACCACTATCTTTAAATCAGTTTATGATAGCAGTTGCTATAGCAATAGCATCAGTTATTTGGTATGAATTTGTAAAGGTAATAAACCATATTAAAAGCTCTAAGTAAGAATAATTTTTTAAAAACAACAAGGATATTGCTGATGACTTAACCATCTGAAAACTTCAATAATTAAGGAGAAAAAAATTATGAAAATTAGATTTGATAGAAAGTATCTTAAGTATGTACTATATGTTGCCCTAGCAGCAACCCTGGTTTTTATGAGCTATAATGTAGTGTTTAATTTTAGTGAATTTTTGAGCAATATAGGTGTTATAATCAAAGCTATTCTTTCAATAATTTCTCCTCTGATTATTGGTATTATAATTGCCTATCTATTATATCCATTATCAAAGCTTATAAATGTTTTTCTTGTTAAACATCTAAAACTTAAATGTAAAACTCATTTGCTAAGCGTTTTATTAACATATTTAGCTGTGATTTTATTGTTTATTGTGCTTATTTCAAGTATCTATGCAATGATTGGTGGGCAAATTACTAGCAACGAAAACTTATCAGGTATGTTAGCAACTATTGGTTCTTATATAAAGCGGTATAATGAGTTCTTTGATTTCATTAACAAAAGAATTACTGAAAGCGGTCTCTCAGGTGATATAAAGGGGTATTTATCTAAAGCTATAACGCAGGTAGCCCCTTATTTATCATTGTCTATAGGGGGGGTTATTAAACTATCTGCAGGCATAGGAAGTAGTATTATAAATACTTTTATTGGTTTATTTATTTCCTTTTATTTATTAAAGGATTACGAGTATTTTAAAAAACTTTATTTGGATTACGTAAGCCTTACAATGAAAGAAAGTAAATTTAAAAGCTTTAATAGCACTGCCCTTGAAATTAATCATATTGTATCCAATTTCATAAGAGGACAGCTACTTGTTGGTTTAATAATTGGCTTAATTAGTAGCATTGGATTATCAATTATAGGTATTGATTTTGCTTTTCTTATTGGCTTTACTGCGGGTATTGCCAATGTTATACCTTATGTCGGTCCAATAATTGGTTGTATTCCAGCAATTATTGTTGGTTTACTTAGTCCGAACCCTATGATGGCTTTATGGGCAGTGCTTCTACTTCTTGCGGTTCAACAGCTTGATGGTGCAGTTATATCCCCCAAAATTGTAGGCGATAGCATGGGCTTGCATCCAATTTTTGTAATAATGGCAATAACCATTGGTGGTACAATAGCCGGGATACTTGGAATGCTTTTATCTGTACCTATTGCCGGTATAATTAAATTATTTTTAATAAAGATTATAACAAAACGAAATCAAAATACTAATCCTGAAGTTTAAACATTACTTATAAGCATCTGTTAATCTGGATGCTTTTTTAACATACTCAATTTTAAGAGAAAACCTTAACAATTATGGAAAATAAGAAGGAATATTTAGGATTTTGTAGAATTGTATAAGATAGTATGTTATGTTAAAGTAATGAATAAATAAATTTTCTATAAAATAGTGAAGATATTAAGGTGTGAAGGAGATAAAAATGGAAAAGGATAAAAAAATTGCAGTTTTGATTGATGCTGACAATGTATCTGATAAATATATAAAGTATATAATTGATGAAATTTCAAATCATGGAACGCCTACTTATAAAAGAATTTATGGAGATTGGACCAAGCCTCAACTAGCATCTTGGAAGAATGTATTGCTTAATTATTCTATTAGTCCAATTCAACAATATAGTTATACAACAGGCAAGAATTCAACGGATGCAGCCCTTATAATTGATGCCATGGATATACTCTATTCAAAGAACGTTGATGGCTTTTGTATTGTGTCTAGTGATAGTGATTTTACTAAACTAGCAGCCCGCCTAAGAGAAGCTGGTATGTATGTTATTGGCATGGGAGAAAAGAAAACGCCTACACCTTTTATTTCAGCTTGTGAGAAGTTTAAATATCTTGAAGTATTAGCTTCAATGTCTCCAAAAAATACTGAAACATCTACAATCAAAGGAGTTCCAATACAAGAAGATTCGAAACTTGGGATGACAAGTACCGAAAAATTAGTAGAGGCTATTAAAACTATTATAACTGAGATTTCAGATGAAGATGGCTGGGCATTTTTAGGTGAATTAGGTAGCACTCTTAATAAAAGATATCCGGATTTTGATACAAGAAACTATGGTTATACAAAGCTTACACCTTTTGTAGCTTCTTTAAATCATTTTGAGATCAGGTCAACAAAAACTAGTAATCCAAGTATAAGTCTTAAATATATTAGAAATAAAGAATAATATTTGTAAGTATAAAGAAAGACCATGAAAAAGCTAGTACAGCTTATTTCATGGTCTTTTTTGTTTTGTAAACTCATTTAAAAACATGCACATTGTGTAGTTATAATTTGCTGTAAGAAAAGAAAGAAATTTAATAAAATGGGCAATGATAGTAGTAGGAGGGGATACTATTATATGTTTAGAAAATTGTTAGTTAGATTTAGAGAGAAAGAAATATACCATGATATAATTGCAAGCTTGGTGGCAGCCCTTGAAGCTAAAGATAATTATACAAGTGGCCATTCAGAAAGAGTTGCATTTATGACATATGAACTTTCAAAGGGGCTAGGAATCAAAGGAGTTGAGTTAGAAAATATAGATATAGCAGCATATTTGCATGATATAGGTAAAATAGGTGTGCCAGATAAGGTGTTAAATAAAAATGGTGAGTTATTGCCACAGGAATGGGAATATATAAAAATGCATCCTGATATAGGTTTTGATATTTTAAGCAAATCAAATAAATTAAGGTGTATAAGTAAAATTGTTCTTTATCATCACGAAAGATGGGATGGAAAAGGGTATCCACAAGGGCTATCTGGAATTACTATACCTCTTGGGTCAAGGATAATTGCAATATGCGATTCTATTGATGCAATGACATCTGATAGGCCTTATAGAAAAGCTATGTGTTTTGAAGAATGTATTAATGAAATAATACTTAATATTGGATTAATGTTTGATCCTGTCATAGTTCAATATATAGTAGACAATATGAATACTGTAAGAGTGTTTTTGGATTCTAAAAACAATTAATTCTTTTAACTCCCTATATGTATTATTACGGATTCTGGCCAGGTAACAAAATGTATATTATATGTTATTAGATGTGAAAGAAATACATTTGTGATACACTGAGTGTAAGAGGATTAATGACAATTTTAAGATGAAGTAATAACACAATAAGTAAGAGGTGAAAGGCAATATGAAATCAGTTAACCTTACACAAAAACAAGCTCGTCAATTCATTTTGCTAAAACAAGGGTTAATGGGAAAGTATAAATTTATTGAAGAAGAGGGTGTCTGTGAATATATAAAACAAGCAGGATGTATTCAGTTTGACCCCATTGATGTTTGCGGTAAAAATGCAGAATTGGTATTGCAATCAAGAGTGGAAGGCTTTTCTAAATATATGTTGCATAAGCTTTTATACGAAGACAGAGTGCTTATAGATTATTTAGATAAGAACATGTCTATATTTGGTATTGATGATTGGAAATATTTTTCTCGCATGAGGGCATCTTACCTTGGAAATGGTAGAAGTACAGAGCAAGTTAATGCGGTAACAGATGAGATCAAGTCAATTATTAAAGAAAAGGGATTTGCATCTTCAAAGGATATTAATTTGAACGAGAAAGTAGACTGGGCTTGGAATCCTACCACCTTATCTCGTGCGGCCCTTGAAACCATGTATTTTCGGGGAGAACTAATTATTCACAATAAAAAAGGAACAATTAAGCAGTATTCTATTGCGGGTGATCACATAGCCCATGAAGTTTTAAATGCTAGTGATCCTAATTTAACGATTGAAGAATATCATTCGTGGAGAGTTTTAAGACGTATTGGAGCTATGGGACTACTTTGGAATAGACCATCAGATGCATTGCTTGGAATTGATGACTTAAAAGCGGCTAATCGCAAAATTATATTTCAAAGATTATTACAAGAAGACAAAATTATTGAAATCCTAATTGAAAATATATCTGATAGTTTTTATTGTTTGTCAGAGGATAGACCTCTTATTGACATAACATTGTGTGATAATGAGTTCAAGTATAGAACAGAGTTTATTGCACCTCTTGATAATATGCTTTGGGATAGAAAGCTTATAAAAGTGATTTTTAATTTTGAGTACAAGTGGGAAATATACACACCTATTGCTCAGAGAAAATATGGTCACTATGTTTTGCCTGTATTGTCTGGAGATAGGTTTATTGGTAGGATAGAAATAGTAAACGATAAAAAGTTTAAAAAGCTAATAGTGAAAAATTTCTGGTTTGAAGAAGATATTGTAAGTCCAGATAAGTTCGCTGAGGATATTTATGACTGTATTACACGATTTTCTAAATTTAATAATTGCGAAGAAATCAAATTAGAGTGTAAAATAGGTTAGTAATTTAAATTAATATACTAAATTAATTAGGGGGTAATTATAAATGAATAAAAAAATGCCAGTATTATTTATTGGACATGGTAGTCCTATGAATGCAATTTTAGACAATGCTTATACGGAAGCTATTAGTAAATCAATAGAAAATATTCCAAAGCCAGAAGCAATTTTAGTGATTTCTGCCCATTGGGAGACCAATGGTACTTACATTACAGCCAGTGATGCACCTAAACAGATTTATGACTTTTATGGGTTTCCAGAAGAGCTTTACAATATTAAATATAATCCAACTGGTGCTAAAAAATATGCACAAATGGTGGCAGCAGAACTTGAAGATTCTAATGTTATGCTCACGCAAGAATGGGGGCTAGACCATGGGGCTTGGTCTGTACTGTCACATATGTATCCAAAGGCCAATATTCCTGTATTTCAAATGAGTCTAAACAGGTTAGGGGATGAGAACTATCATTATAACCTTGGTAGAAAACTATCTGCGCTTCGGGAAAAAGGGATTTTAATAATAGGAAGCGGGGACATAGTCCATAACTTAAGAATTATGAATTATGATATGGATGCAGCACCTTTTGATTGGGCATCTGAATTTGATGATTATATTTCAGAAGCTATTGTGAATAGAAAGCATGATAATATTATATCCTATGAAAAATTAGGCAAAACAGCTAAATTATCTGTACCTACTAAGGAGCATTATTTACCATTACTTTATATAGCGGGACTGCAAGAAGAAGCAGAGGAAGTTAAGTTTATATATAAGGGGATACAACATAGTTCTATGTCTATGACCAGTATACAAATTGGGTAACAAAAAGAAAGAGCTATGAAGTGTTACTTCATAGCTCTTATTATTAAAGTAAAGGGGGACTTCGCTTTAATCTATTAATTTATCAATCTACCAACTTATTAACCTATAAATAGAGTAACATAGAACTATGTCCATATAATGAAGTGTGTGTTAAGTATTCTTAAATATTAAAATACTAGTTAAAAATAAAATATAAAAAGCTCTAAAAATATAGACAAAATTTCTTTTATATGGTAAAGTGATTTTAAGTTAATCGTTTACTGAAGGAGTAGTTAGAATTATGAACACAATAATGAAAAAACCAACAATTAAAGATGTTGCAGAAAAAGCTAATGTATCTGTAGCTACTGTTTCTAGAATTCTTAATGGTTTAGCAGGCTACTCTGAGGAAACAAGACAGAAGGTAACTGCAGTAGTAGAAGAAATGGGCTATAGGAGAAATGCTATTGCTAGAAACTTAAAGACAAAAACTACCAGAACAATAGGGGTATTGCTACCTAAAGTTGAAACTACTTTTTATGTGGAGATTCTAAATGGCATAGAGGATATGGCACATAAAAATAACTACAGCGTGTTTATTTGTACTACAGGAGCTAGCTCACATTTGATGCCTTACTATTTAAATGTATTATCCGAGAGACAGGTAGATGGTATTATTGCCTGTAGTTTATCACCTAAAGACATGTACGATAAGGATATTGTTGACGCTAAAATACCTTGCATCCTTGTATCAACATTTTCACCTCGAGTTCCGCTTCCGTATATTAAAGTAGATGATTTTCAAGCTTCCTTTGCGGCTACTAGTTATTTGATAGAAAATGGACATACTAAAATAGCTATGCTAGGTGGAGAAAAAGAGGATCCGATCGCAGGTATACCAAGATTAGAGGGATATATTAAAGCTCTAAAAGAACATAATATTCCCATTAATGAAAGTCTTATAAAACATA
>Ga0209125_1001383_pt1 | contig 23034 bp, 23 predicted proteins | sample BarGraIncub1131A_FD_184503 | JGI IMG/M metagenome (GOLD analysis project Ga0209125, IMG submission 184503) | Arctic peat soil microbial communities from Barrow, Alaska - Barrow Graham LP Incubations 11-31A (SPAdes) (version 2) | ecosystem: Environmental > Terrestrial > Soil > Wetlands > Peat... | reverse complement strand
CGAAAATGGTAAAGTGACCATTCGGCAAACTGCGACCTTTGATCCGGTAGGACTTCTGGGACGAGCGTATTGGTATGCTGTGTTTCCCTTCCACCATCTGGTATTCGGAGGAATGCTCCAAGGAATTGCGCAGGCTGCATTGCGTGAAATGCGACAGAACTCAGGGAGTCGACATGTTAAGTGGCTGTAGGTTTTGCAGGGAAATACCAGCCGGGATTCGGGTTCGGATGTGGCGAATGTCGGTGAGATTGGCTGGTGAATTGGACTTTGAGAGCTGAACCCTGGTCAAAGTCTGGGTTGTGTGATAAGCCATTACAACCTAGCTTGGCTAGGCCTACCCTTCCTTTTTACCAATCGTTTGCACAAGCCTGTCAAAATCACTCTGGAATAAACGGTCCTGAACAATGCGGTATTTCTCGAATTCCGTTTCTGCATGCGCTTTGGTAATTTCCGCGGAAACCTTGCCTGCATCTTGCAATATCTCGCGATCCAGAAGCGTTAGGAACCCAGCTAGCCGCTTTTCCCAATCAGCCATGGTCATCGGAATGTGGCGCATGGCTTGCAGTTCCGCCATGTCTAGGTATGCCGAGACGATGCGTTGCATTTGTTCGAGCTCATTATCAGCGAGGTAGTTCTTTGCGATGGTGACATCGTAACGATGGATTTTGCCTGCGGGGGCACCTTCCCAGGTCGTCAAACCCATGTTGTCTTTTTGGTGATCTGCGCGATCAACGATAACCTCGGCTGCGGTCATCCCATGAATGGCAAACTGCATCTTATTTTGCACGGCCGCAAAGAATCGCTGTGTTGCTGCTGCAGTTGGATCGTAATCAACGGATGTTGCGAAGATATCAGTGATCTTTTGATAAAACTTGCGTTCGGACATCCGGATTTCCCGGATCTTTTCCAATTGACGTTCGAAAAACTGATTTGTGAGGATACTACCGCCACTCTTTAGGCGCTCGACATCCATGGTCCAGCCCTGGATGGTATAGTCCTTCACAATCTGGTTAGCCCACTTGCGGAACTGCACAGCCCGCTCATTCTCGATCTTAAAGCCCGCTGCGATGATGGTTTGCAGATTGTAGTGTTTAACACGGTAGCCTTTACCATCGCTGGCAGTTATTAAGTATTCCTTAATAACTGAAGATTCTTCAAGTTCGTGATCAGCAAAGATTCGCTTCAAATGCTGGTTAATGGCTGATACGGAGACATCGTAAAGTGCGGCCATCATCTTTTGAGTGAGCCATAAATTCTCATCTTCATAGCGCATTTCAACGCTCGAATCCGAAGAGCCTGTCGCAGCAGCAAAGGTCAAATACTCTGCAGCCGAGGAACGGACTAGTGAAGGTTGCTTGACAGGTGACTTCTTGCTTTTCGACAGGTTGCGCATAACGCGAATATAACAAATACTGCACAATTGAGCAATCTACAGGTAGTGTTTCAGCAAATGCAAATCTTTGATAGCTGTGAAGCAAACTCGCCCATGGATTGGACTAGGTTTATTGCCATAGGGTGTATTCCTTCCAATAGCTAGGGATACCCATGGAGTGCATAGGAATGCTCGGATGCTTGGTGATCCAAAGGTTTGTGACTCTCGTATGCCAGGCACTCTGCGGTGCAATGCATTGCAACATATAACGCAAAATGCTGAGTATGGCAAAGACGCGATCGTTGCGGATCGCTTGTGGACTATGAAATTCGGGGCGATGTTTTTGAGCGGGAATCAAGGGAGGGACTGCAAAGATTTTATTCCACAAGCGTCCGTGGTGTGCACATATATTGCGAACAATATTCAGGCTGACCAACCATGACTCCAATACGCGGCCTGTTAAGCCATAGGCTTGAGCGATGTCACGCTTGTCGTATTGTTCCGAATGCCTGTAAATTGTCAACATAGCGCCAAAATCCATCACTTCAAGGGCCATCCATAAAGGAATTTCTGTTTCTGAGGTATACTTCGAAATGTAATGACGGATAAAGGCTTCTTTGCTCCGGTCGGAATTCTGGTGAATACGATCCATTAGGCGACGATGCACATCGGCAGGCATATCGGGAAAATTCGCCCGAGCCGTATGGGCAAAAACCCCATATTTCTGAGTCAGTGCATTGACTAGCCGTGCCTTGATGGAAACCTCGACGCGTTCGATGGCATCCATGACAAGCACTCGCAACTGTCGATCGAATAAGTAATGATCAAAGACAGTTGTAAACTGGGTTCCTTCACTGAATGCCTTTCCATCATCTCCCCGATAAGGGAATAAATAGCCTGAAAGACGGTAGTAGCTGATCTCAGAAAGTACCCGGGCCAGTTCCGCTCGATCAGCAATCAATCCTCGCGAAAGGAGGAGGTCAACTTGTGCTTCGATGGAGAGGGAGGGCTTGGTGAATTTCATACCATAGCACCATAAACAAAAAACCCCGCCACATTTGAGCGTTCCTGTATTGCTACAAGTAGAGGCTTGGCGGGTATGCTGAGCATAATATACCCTAGGATTTCTAGCAAATCAAGGGAATGTCTAGACATTTTTGCAAAACGGATCATAATTTGAACCCCAAATGCGCATCGAAACGCAACCCAGCGCTTTCGAAATACATCCACCCAAATCGAACCAATCCTTTGGTTTCGTAAAACGACTGCATCAATAATAACCTATATGTTATGTTGAATTTAGTTAACTTATAGGTATATGACACCAAAGAAAATGAAAAAGATGCCGCAGTGGGCTGTGTTCGCCTATTACCAGGCCATCGCCGAAGAAATGCAAAACTTGATGACCCAACAGAACATTACCCAGGCGGAACTCGCCAATCGCCTCGGCGTGAGTGCGCCCTATGTGAACAAGCTCATGAAGGGCGAAACCAATTTCACCATCGAATCCCTCGCAAAGATCGCCCATGCGCTCAACACAGAGCTCAAGGTGACTTTATGCGCATCGTAGCCCTATCCGACACCCACGGCAAGCACGAAAGGTTGCAAGTGCCCGATGGTGACTTGTTGCTCTTTGCTGGCGATTGCTCCTTTGCTATGCCGCCCTACCCCACTCGCACAAAGTCATGATCGCTAGTAATCACGATTTTCTCTTTGAGCAGAATCCCGTGAAGGCCTTGGCATGATGGACAAGGACGGGACTTGCTTTGTGAATGCGTGTAATGCGGATGTGCGGTTGCCCGCACTTTTCATGAATTTCAATGGCTAACTTTGAATACATCATTGGGAACATAACAGGCGGGCACATCAATCATTTCTTGGCCATTGAAAATCACCAGAGGCATGGCGAAAGACTGCGCCATCCTGCGTTGCATTGAACCTCGCACAGAGGAACTATGCGTCGGTCCAACGACGCCTTGGCTAGCTTGCCTTTATCCATGTGAAAAGCGCGTGCTCGGATGCGGAATCGGGCGGTAGTTGTGGATTTACCCTGAGCGTAGATTACTGCGCTTGCCACCCAAGGCGACATAGATAACCAAAATCCCGCGGATCTAGGTCGCAATGAATTGTTTCTTCAGTGCATCGAGAGCTTCGGGAGTAAGGCCAGTGCCCTTAGTGATTGTCTCCCAGGGAATGCCGTTGCCAAGCATGGTTTCGACCATCTGAATTTTATTGCGTAATTCTCCAATCCCAATCCCCTGCTCGAGACCTTCTTCGCGACCTTTGCGAGTGGCGTAGGCCATCTCGCCATTGCGGATGCCCTCATCAGCGAGCTTATTGGAAAGTTGATCAATCTTCATACTCTCCAATTTAGCAATTTTCGCCGAATCAAAAAGAGCTTCGAATATGGGACCCGAAAGCGCTTCAGGCCGTTCACTGACCTCGCCCATGCAGCCTAGCGCAAAAAACCACCGGTCCTCGTCGTCCTGAAGCTCGTCCTCTTCTTTTCGGAACTTGGGCAACTCCACATATACGAAGGTGAGCTTGTCATAGAACACTCCGCCGTGCTCCACATTCACGAGTTTCACTGTATGATGATGTTCTTTGGGATGCTCGTCAAAACAGAAATTCATCAGGGCAAGAATATAGACCCTGGGCAACTCGTATTCTACGGTGCCCGAAGTGATTTCCTTTTTGATGGCAACTGCCGCATAGTATAGCATGCGATCCTTGAAGGAATCATCTCCAGAACGTTGCATTTCGACGATGATGGGTTCACCCTTTTCGTTGCGGCACGCTATATCAAAAACGACCTTCTTTTCATATCCGAAAATCACCTCCTGTTCTGTTCCTTGCAATACTGCGCTTACTATTTGTTGCTCCCCTTCTAGTCGCAGCATGGCATTTAGAAAATGTACCAGTCGCTCTGGATGTTCTTCGTCAGCAATGAGGATTTTGAAGGTCGCGTCATAGCGAGGGTCTAAAAAGGTGTGCTTGAGGAGTTCGGCCTTGACTTGGGCGGCGGTTAGCCGATAGTTTTTGGGATTCATTGGAGTCCTTTGGTCTTTGGTGATAGACAGAACAGAATTTCTGCCAATTCCTACCATTTGACGCTTGGACTGAAATTTTGGTGCACGAATAGTGCTTATTCCGACGATCCGGAATCTGGCGGTGGTGGTGGGGGCCTCTCTCGACTCGCGGCTCCGCTATGAGCCCCCTCGCTGCAACCCACCTACGGCGGTTTTCCGCTCCCCCGGAAATCCAAAGACATTCAACGCATTGACTTCGCCAGCACGATCTCTTTCACATGCTGCACATGCATGCGGTCGGTGGCAAAACTCTTGCGCAGGGCACCTCGCGAAATATCTGCGCAAATGCGAGTCACTCGCTCCTGACTGAGTACGGCGATCTTTTTGCTCTTGACATAGTCGGTACAACCTCGCGCATAGGTCACATTGGGCGGCATGGGCGTTTTAAATGTGCTATCGCCGATGAATACCACTACGGAATGGATTAGTGCAGAATCAAGCCCCAGCAGGCTCCCCAGGGTCTGGGTGTGCTTGTAATTTTGGCGCAATGGATTCTGGAACTTATGGCTTACCTTGAAGATCTTTTGAGTCCAGGTATCTTGGCGTTCACTGCCGAAGATCCAGCCCTTCAGGTTCTTGGTTTCTACTACGAAGATGCCGTAGCGCGAAACAACGATGTGGTCGAGCTGCGTAGTGCCATCTTCTGTGGGCAAAGTGATGTTGTGCAATACGGTGTAACGGTCTTTGGGGAGAAATAGTTTGAAGAGGAGCGAGATTTGGAATTCGCCCCATTTGCCTTTGAACCAAGGGGATTTTAGTATGGAGGAAAGGAGGACGAGAATGAAGAATAAGAATAGAATCTGTATCATTAATCGAATTTAATTTGATTTCTTATTAAATACCACTGAATTTGCCACAGCAATGCTTTGATTTCTTACCACTTCCACAAAAACATGGTTGATTTCGGTTACACCCCTTGAATGCATTCTTCTTGTTCAATTGAAAATAACGACTTGCTTCAGCGACACCTAAAATCCCATGGGATAAGGTTTTCCAAGGTTCTCGCCCATACATTCGCCTGAAGGATTGCCAATAAAAGAACGGGATTACCTTGTATTGAATAAAATGTACTGCTCCTTGCCATTGATATTCAGGAAATATGCCGAGGCAACAGGAATCATCTTCATAAATATGAAGATCTGGCAATTTTATGTTATTTGAAATTGCAAATGAGCGTACTATCTGAGAACGTTCAAAAACGAAAGGAACTCCATTTGAATCTTGCCGAGAGAAATCGATTTCAATTTCATAATCTTCTTTAATGAAACACTCAAATTCACCAGAATAGGAAAGCTGATTCATAACAGAACTGTAACTACACGCAAATCGAAGAGTCCCCCAGATTCTTTGTTTCCTAATGGAACTATTCAAATCTGGAAATCTCTCTGCAATCTCTTGGAGATCTTTCTCAATTAAACTTCGCATAATAAGGCCGAGACGGCGTTACCCTTGCAAATCTATTGGATTCAACAGCAAAGGCTTTCCCTTCATACGAATCGTCTTTCCTTTCTTGGCCAAGTGGGAAGCGTTCACCAAAGCATTTTCGCCAAATTTCAGAGGACGATTTCTCGTCTTCAGAACTATTGGCATCTCGAGCCCAATCTCGGAATTTTTTCAATTCTGGAAGAAAGGAATCTTTTGGGTACTTTACCAACAAATCTTCATCGCAGGGTGTCGTTGGCCTATTGCATTTGTATTTGGATTCGAGTCGTGTGTATACTCGATCAAGGGTTAGCTTTAAACTAGTGTCATCACTTTCTGCAGATTCATATTCATCACAGAATAAAATTGTTAGAAGAAAACCAGAGGGCAGTCTAAGACTAATATTTTCAGTTTCCCGAAAGTTTTTCCAGGCTTTGACGAATCGAATTAACCGCAATAATTGACCAGATTGTTTCTGGTTTGCTTTATTAAGCTGTTCTTTTACCCAAGTTGCGAAGGCCTGAGGGTCACTCTCTATAAACCATTTTGACTTGTGAGCTAGCTGAGGCGTGTCACCTTCTTTTTCTAGCCAATAAATGGGTAAGTCAATATGATGTCCATCTGCAAAAAGTTCGCGTACACAAGTTGTTTTATCGATCGACTCTTTCGCATGCCCTTCGATGGCATTTAAAATTCGCGAATGATATGTATCAACAGATAATCGTTCAGACTTAGGGCAGAAAATGTACACCCCATCATCCAAATCATATGGCTCAATGGTTTCTCCACCCTTGTCCTTTTCCTTGATAGGATTCAGATTGGTCTGCAAAGGGAAAGATCCCTGAGACGCAAACTTTGGTCGAGCCCACTTATTATTGTCAAAGTGATCTCGGATCTTTTTTCGTAACGCCCGACGAGAATTCTTCAGGCTAGCTTGTTTTGAATTGGCAAGGGTGACTTTCCCATTAAACTCCTGGAATAATTTGTGACAATTCATTTTTTCCTACGTGGATTTGGTTTGATTTGTGTTACTTTCATTGTGCCTTTGGTTTGGGGATCACGATTTGTGAAATAGTGCCCCTCTAGGACATACCCCTCCTTTGCTTTGTTGATCTGCAAAATATTCATGCCATCATGTGGAGATAAGGTATCTCCATTCATTTGTGAGCCTGCATTATGGTACACGAAATGAAGTTCCTGGTCTCCGAATGGGTCGGTAGTAAAATAGGCATGTGTACTTTTTGACGGAGAATCGTTCTCCCCTTCTTTGTGAAATAGGCACTCCACTTTGACCCGTGAGCAAGTCTGTTTGATTGTTAAGGTTACCGCCTTGGTTCCATTTACGCCCTCGCGATTGTACTGAATAGAACCTTTGTAATCCCCATTCAGATTTGGAAGGGTATGCAACAGGGAGAATACGGGCCATTTCCAAAGGAACCGATCATAGAGTCCCAGAATCGCCAATACAATCGCCGAGCTACTGAATCCATAAGCGAGTCCATTCTTCCATAATCCTTCTAAGGCATAGGCTACAAATGTTCCCAGTCCGATAATAATGGGTATTAACCATTTTGTCTTGTAATAGCTGAAGTTGATATCCATATTATTTCCGATCCTTTGGTGGGCAGGGATCATTTCCGTAGCTATTGCCAGCTCGGATTTTTCCATCTCGACCATGAACTTTTGTATCAGAGTTCTGATTCTTAGCGATCTCCTGTGCTATTGTGATGGCTTGTTTCTGTGTTGTAACGACTTTTGTTGCTCTGGAATTACCAGATCCTTTCACAGCCCAGCCGTCTGGGTGTTTAACTACATGTTGGTTCTTTCCATTATTCAAAAGAATACCCCTCCAAGCTGCTTAGAGGTCTAAGCAGAAAAATGTGATTGATGGAACAACACTATAAGCCAAGGGCATGGCTTATAGTGTTGAGCGAATTAACTGTTTAGATTGGTAGTGAAATGCAACAAAAGCGATTTGGATATTTTGTATGCAAAGCAAAACTTATGCCACAAATCAAATCAACACAAATATTGACTTAAAGCAAATTGAGTTGCAAAAGATTACCTGTCTTCGGAGATTTGCTTCATAATGCAACAGTCTCGCTGCTTCATTATAAAGCGCTGAAGCTGATATATTCCGCATTATCCCAGCGACAACCAATTTGCTTATTCGCGATGACGCTTTAATTGTCAAATATTCCGACTATATATCTCATGATAATTTTCGGTGAGGGTCTGACTCGGCTCTCTTCCCTAAGGTGACTTTTGAGATCTCTTTTAAAATAATTTTACGATTCAAAACCAACATATTGCACAGGATTTGCTGCACCTGGGGGAAACAATGCAGACACATCTTTTCCAACATATTTTTTGCGAACCGTTTCGGGAGCAATAACACCCACAAATTCGAGACGCTTAGGATCGGGTTGAAAATCCCTCTCAAGGCTTACCATCGTGCTCCCGCCGGGCATCCAAGCATTGATCTGATACACCTCGCGAATCTTGCCATCATACACGGCGTAAGCGTGCTTCGCTTGCTCGGCCCTGGCTTTAGAAAGCACCCAGCAGCTTCGTGTACTATCATAGATTTCGATGGGAGTCATATCGTAACGCCAAAGCTTGCTAATGCGTATCAAAATCCCTGGTTCATGGAATTGCACATCACCAGAAGAATCGCAGAGTTCAAGTTCCAATTCGTTCACATGAGTGCGCGAACCGTGCCTGCAACCATGCCCACGCTGGCTGTTGGTCAAGGCTTCAATCCCTAAGAGGTCGATGGCCGTGGATTCCACCAGCAGCGCTTCCTCTTCGTTCAAACCCCATTTCAGAATCTCTAAGATAGGCTCTTTGCCGAGCTTGCGCAGTTCATCAATCTTCTGCACCTTTTCAGATTCCGCATTCTGGTCTTTTAAGTGATGAAATATGCGATCACCCTTGCCTTTGCCGATGTAAAAAGGCATGCGGGTTTCGGGGTCGAGAAGAAGGTAAACGTAGAAGCCGAGGCGTTCTTTGACATCTTTGGAGAAGGTATGGATTTGGTGTTTCATGGTAAGGATCTCCGATAAGCTACGCAATTTTGAATAAACTTATGATGAAGTGACTCTTATTTTGGGCGTTCCCCCTACGGGGTCGGGGTGGCTCCAGAGTCCGCTTCGCTCCCGTCCCTACGGGACCCCTGCGGGTCTTTCGCTTCCCTAACGCGGTGGATTGATCTTTATTTTTGTAAGCGTTGCGTTAAAAAACGATCGAGGTGATTTGCGAAGGCTTGTTTTTCTTTTTGCCCGTAAGCACCTGGCCCGCCTGTGTCTACCCCTTCGCTACGCATGTTGTCCATCAAGTCGCGCATTGCTAAACGAGTACCAATATTGGCACTTGTTAAAAAAATGCCCCGAGGGTCTAAAACCACGCCGTTTTTTTTGATCACCCGATCGGCTAATGGGATATCGGCTGTGATGATCAAGTCGCCTGGCTCCATGATCTCAACGATATGGTTATCGGCTTCATCAGCACCCTGAGAAACCACCTCATGGCGTATCAATGCCGAAACAGGTGTGCGCATCCATTGGTTGGCAACTTGAACCAATTCAACCTGCAAGCGGTTTGACGTTTTGTATAGCAACTCTTTAATGGTGACTGGGCACGCATCGGCATCGACAATTATTCGCACAGCTTACCTCAATGACAAATGTATAAATGAACAGTCACTAAACTACGGAATATCTGGAAGGTGCGGAATTGATTTCTTTCGTGTGGTTCGTGTGGTTCGTGGAAAAGAAATAGACTAACCACGAAAGACACGAAAAATACGAAATTGAGAATATGGAATAAATCGATAACCACGGAAGGCACGGAAAGGATTTTGGGTCTATGAATGCATAGGTTTTTTACGAACAATTTCTTTCACATGCTGCACATGCTTGCGGTTGGTGGCAAAGCTTTTGCGCAGGGCTCCGCGAGAGATCTCTGTGCATATGCGAGTGACTTGCTCTTGGCTGAGAATAGCAACCTTTTTGCTCTTGATGTAATCCGTACACCCGCGAGCATAGGTCACATTGGCCTGCATGGGCGTTTTAAAGGTGCTTTCGCCGATGAATACCACCACGGAGTGGATTACACTAGAATCGAGCCCCAGCAAGCTCACTAGGGTCTACAATCCAGCCCTTCATATTCTTGGTTTCTACCACAAAGACTCCGAAACGGGAAACCACGATGTGGTCGATTTGCGTGGTGCCATCATCGGTAGGGAGGGTGATGTTATGCAATACAGTGTATTGCTCTTTGGGGAGGAACAATGTACCAGAGTAGAGTATAAACAGGTGCGAACGCATTGCTTAAATTCATAGAAGATCCTTACGATTCAAAACCAACATATTGCACGGGGTTTGCTGCACCAGGGGGAAAGAATGCAGACACATCTTTTCCGACATATTTCTTGCGTACTGTTTCGGGAGCAATAACCCCCACAAATTCGAGACGCTTAGGATCGGGTTGAAAATCCCTCTCCAAGCTTACCATGGTGCTCCCACCGGGCATCCAGGCGTTGATCTGGTACACTTCGCGAATCTTGCCATCATACACGGCGTAAGCGTGCTTCGCTTGCTCTGCCCTGGCTTTAGAAAGCACCCAGCAGCTTCGTGTACTGTCATAGATTTCGATGGGAGTCATATCGTAACGCCAAAGCTTGCTAATGCGTATCAAAATCCCTGGTTCATAGAATTGCACATCACCAGAAGAATCGCAGAGTTCAAGTTCCAATTCGTTCACATGAGTACGCGAGCCATGTCTGCAACCATGCCCACGCTGACTGTTGGTCAGTGCTTCAATCCCTAAAAGGTCGATGGCCGTGGATTCCACCAGCAGCGCTTCCTCTTCATTCAAGCCCCATTTCAGAATCTCTAAGATTGGCTCTTTGCCGAGCTTGCGGAGTTCATCAATCTTCTGCACCTTTTCGGATTCCGCATTCTGGTCTTTTAAGTGATGAAATATGCGATCACCCTTACCTTTGCCGATGTAAAAAGGCATGCGAGTTTCGGGGTCGAGAAGAAGGTAAACGTAGAAGCCGAGGCGTTCTTTGACGTCTTTGGAGAATGTGTGGATTTGATGTTTCATGTGGTGATATTCTGATTACAAGGTGTTGATAAAATATATTGACATTTAAGTCAGTCGCTGCAATAGAGTTTGAAGTTGCGGTTATGAATGACTCCCACTGTAATAAAAGCGGAAATTGTAATCGCCCTACTTTACAAGTAATTCGCACATATTAAAAAACCGAAGGTATAGTTTTTCAACCATTGCCCTATCACCAATCACATCATAGGCCTTTATTGCTTCAAGGAAACCGCCCCGACCACCATTTGCAATTAAATGATCCATAATGCTGAATTGGGTTCGGTTTTTTTTCAGTCCAGATGCAATTCCTTTATACATCGTTTTAGAGCTTGAGCTCCAGAAGTCCATGTGAGGGTAATTATTTTCATTCATAAACCAAAGCATTGATTCTAGTTTATGATCTCCAACTAGAAGAGAGTGTTGTACAATCAAATCCCATGATGCCTGTCTTCCAATAGCAATTCTATCCTTTGATCTTGTTAAATGACGAAAACAGCGCTTCAACTGTTTAACATTCTTTGTGTTGACAAGAACCTTCATAAGTTTGTTTTCGTCGTGGGGTTGTTCGCCCATGTAACTGTCCCCAGGGTCACTAGATACCGAAATCATATATTCAGTGTTTTCAAATACTGTACAGAATTGATTCCAACGCTCTACAACATCGTCACCGTGTAGTTCATAAGCACTAATTCCAGAAAGACGTTGAGCAAGATGGGAGCCCTTTTTTATGGCCTCTTGGCGATCGGCTAAAGTATGACCGTTGAACTCAAGGAATTCAACTACTATACGAAGTCGTTCGATATTTACAGCAGGCCGTTCTTTATGTTTGTGATCATAACTGGTTTCATACGAATCAAATAATTCAAAGATGGACTGAAAAGAATGCAATCGATGAATCTTTGCAATTGCAATTGCTGTAATTGCAGAATTTCCAAATGTATCTGATTGTTTTGCGTTCCATCTCGAATACAGCGTGCTAGCATAGTCCACATCATGGTCAGCCAATACTTTTATTAACTCATCAGGCCCATAACCTGCTCGTTCTGAAAATTTTGCTACAAACGTGCAGAGATCCAATACGAGATCGCAAGCAAGATCTTGTTGTTTATTGGATAGGTCTGCATTTTTTAAATATAGACCAAGAGCCTCAGGTAGTAATCTTGTGACAAGACCATCCTTTCTAAAACCATGACGAAGGACACTCTGTTGCATGGCGGATTTAAAATATTCATTAGACTTCATCTTATCTAAGGAATACCACAAAATGCTTTTTTGAAAGTCCCAGTCAACCTTTTCGGAATAGTAAATACCATGACTGTCTTCAATTGTTAATTGCCTTAAAGACCCATAATCAAGATGGAATTTAACAGAATGCATTGTAGCGAATACATCAAGAAGGCCTGCAGAAATAAAAGAGTCGGAGTTCTTTAAAATCTGAATGGAATTTTTTAGTTCCATGGCTGATTCGGAGCAAACGGCGAGAATGTATCCCCAGATTTTACTTGACTTCCAATTCAAATCGGGTTCACCTGTTTTTTCATTATAAAATCGATTACAGCGAATATAAGGGCCGAGTACTTGCTGGATCGACTTCGATTTTTTTAAGCAATCAATGTATGCCCGACCTAATGAAGTATACAATCCGAGATCATAGCGATAACGAAATGAACGATCTGATGAAATAGAATTTTCCCAGAATTCGAATGAATAATCGTCTCCGACGGCACATAATAGAACCATATCCCAATCAAGATTATACAGTTGCCTATCTATATGACGCGTATTTCGTAATTCTTGAATTCGTTGCCGTAAATATTCTTGGGACTCGGATGAGATAGATTCCATTACTTCATTTTCAATGAAAATCCGAGCTGGAAAACGATGATAGTCAGTCCAATCAAAGTCAACAAACCATTTCTTTATTGTTGCGATTGAAGCTGGATTCTGAAACAACAAAGATATGCTTTCAAGTTTTGTTAGCTCATTCAAGGCTATGTTGTGTTCCCATGCTTCTAAATGAGGCAATAAGCGAAGAGCTTCCGCAATACCCTTTTCTAAGCATGCGCTAAAATATGCACGAAAGACGTTTACTTCTTGTGACTCAGAATGACGGTTCTCGATTTCTTTTGGTTTGTTATTGTAGCTATTTCTAATTCTGTTGGTATAATAATCAACAACATCTAGACCTTCATAAACAATTCGAATCAAAAAGAAATCAGGTAAAACATTTTCAAGTGGATCTTTAATGTGTTGATCTGAACTTCGTTGAGCATGCTCACTATAGATCCTAATCCATTTAGAAAATCTGAATAGTTTCAGCATTTCATCTGTTGTTGACAGAATCCAATGTTTGAAAATATTCTTTCTGATTAATTGTACGGAAGCTTTGATAAAATTTATCCGAGTGCGCGTCCAAAAGGTGTGCAAAACCTTAAACTCCATCTCTGTTAATTCTTCAGGCTTGCCAAGTAAATGCACAATCTGATCCTTATCAAATTCGAAAAGGAATTTGATATCGTAGCTTTCATTCTCTATCAATGACTGAATATCAACGTCAGCTCGGGAGAAAATCGCTGGATAGAGATATTGAGATGAATAATGTGATGGAGAATCAGCACCCCAACCATTGTGATTACCAAGATAGACCTGAATTAGTGAATATGTCAATCCTCCAATAACATTTTTATTCTCATTTGATTTTTTCTGTATGTACGGCAAAAAACAGCCCTTAAATAAATCCTTATCAGCTAAGATGTTAAGCTTACGCAATATTGTTGCATCTTTCTCGAATTTTGACTTCAGAAATTGGACGGTGAAGTATTCAAGATATCTACGATGTGCGTAGGCGTATGACGAGTCAACTGCTGATGTCCTTTGTTCAAAAAAGCAATCTGCAACATGTGTAATAACCTTATTGATGCCTGAGTAATCCAATTTTGGAAAAATTGATTGTGCAATTTGTTGAAGCTGAGAAAGAGAAATTCGCAAACGACCGCTTATGTATAGCTCTTCTGCAATTTTTTGGTTAAATATTATCAACTGATTTTGAATAGGATTTAATAAATCAAGTGAACCTTTGTAGGAAATATGCTCTTTATGCAAAAGTAGAGATTCGATTTTCCTTTCAATCAGGAATATTGGGGGGGTGCTTGGAGTGATTGAGTGAATATTCTGCCACAAGATTTTTAATAAAAGGGCATCGTGAATATCGTCCAACCAACTTGAACTTGTGAGGTTTGTTAGGAGAGCTGTTTTTTGCTGATCACCCTTCGCTGTGAAATAGGATTGAATGTCTTTTTTGGATAGATTTTGGATCCGATAATCTTTTGCATTTTCACAGTAATCATGCAAGCGATATCTATTAGCGTTTGCGCTTCTGCATGTAAGTAGAATGCACTTGGTATCCACATCTTCTGATATTGCTTTGATTCTATCAAATATCAAATCAACACGATCATAAGGGATTTCATCAAGTCCATCCATTAAATAGATTAGTTTGACGCCATTTCCAATTTTGTAATCTTTTTTCCGTTCACGTATGATTCGTTCTAATGCCCCATTTAAAATGCAATCTTTCAAATAGATTGGCATGGGAAGAGCATTTTGTTGAATAATCCACTCATGTTGTTCTTGTCGAGAACTCGTTGCGAAACCAGCTAATTGATAGAACAGCCAATAATGAAGAACGGATTTACCAGAGCCCGGACTTCCTGCTAATAGGTGAACCTTTGATGTTGATTCCCTAAGTGTTTTTAGGATATCACAGGGGTGTCCATAAGAATCTGTGATTGTGAGATTAACAAATGTCGCTGAATTTATCAGATCATTCTTCTCACTGGCCACATTGCTTTGAATAAAACCATAATGATCACCCTGGCCAAAGAAGAGTTGTGCCAAATCACCATTTTCTGGCTTGTTTAATGTTTCAACGAATTTACTTTGAGTAAACCATTGAATTTTAACCCCGTTCTTTTTGGCCACAGCCTCAATGTCTGTTGCAGCTTTGCTTTTCGAATTAATCCCTACATTTACAAATACAATGATTTCATTAAGGTTTGTGTTTCTTCCATCGATTGCAATTTCGACAGATTTCTTAATTTGGCCATAATCAATTGCATAGTCAAAAAACTTCGACTGGAACCCATACCACTTTCGACCAAAACATATTGGATCCGTTTCAAGTCCTGCATGATTAAAATCAGCCTTAATCCCATTTTCCACTTTATATATACGACAAAAGATGTGGTAGCACATCCTTTCAAAAGCCTCGGTGCAATTGGGATTATTAATCCGAAATTTATTCCAATTAATGTCTAGCAATTTTGCCATGCCTATTATCCCCCTATCTCATTACGCATCATACCCAGCATTTCTTGATTCAGTTCCTCGAACCTTCGCCACATGGGGTTGGCGCTAATTTCTTGGATATATGCCTGGTATGGCCCCATATCATATACACTGAAAAGCCCTAGAGCAGTTTGCATTGCGGAGTTGGATTGCCCAATTAGTGTCTTCAATTCGAAGATTTTATCTAGCAATGCTGAGCTGCAAATCAATTCCAAGGAGCTCACCTCTTGTCGAATAATCAATAAAGGCTCTGTTGCTCTTTTTACAAACTCTCGCATATTCTGATTAAATTCAAGCAGTGCAGCATTAGTCTTCGCTTCATCCCCTTCCAAGGCAATCCGCATAAAGTCATTTGAAATGCCATATGTCATGCTAGGATCATTTCGAACTGCATTCCAGAGTTCATCGGACTTCTTCAAATACCCCGCATAGGCTTCGTACCTGCGATCCAGAATCTTATCCTTGCGCTGGTGGCTGCGATTCAAGAAGAACTGAGCAACAGCCCATAACCAACCTACGAATGCAATTCCAATAAGACTAACTTGGGTCGCCATAGATATTCTCTTTTCCAAATAAATGCTCTAAAGTTGTCATTGCCTTAGGGGAAAGCTCCTGGGTAAACAAAAGAGACAATCGCATTTTTGGGCGGGAGCAAGCAACATAAAACAGGTTGCGATTCCTTTCAAAGAATTCCAATTTGTCTGTGGGAATGGGGTTGTTCCACAGCTCTAGCATTTGATTCCAATCATAATGGTTCCAGCCTCTTCCGCAAACTACAAGTACATTTTCGAATTCAGCACCTTTCACCCCGTGTTTAGTGGAATATGGGCTTAGGTTATCTGAGTATTTCTTTAGGTTAATCAACTCAGAGTATTTTACACTTTTAAATTTGTCGATCTTTTCAAAGAAACGTTCGATTTTATCATTCTTTGCGTCTGGCGATAACGATGGATATTCAGCAAACCGTTTTTCGCCTTCTTCTACCTTGGGAGAAAGACGAGGATGCTGGGTTTCTTTTAAGAGTTCTAATACTTGTGCAAAAGTCATAGCCTTTCTAGACAAGCATAAACGCTCAATGTCTTTTGCCCAGATCATTTTGTCGGACTGACACGCTAGTTTTGGAGCTTGCTTATCAAGATTCTTAAACATCGCGCCATATTGCTTACTTTCAAAGCTTTCGCATATTGGCTCTACTGTATCTCGGAAGAATTTGATGTAATGGTCATTTGGTTTTAAATAATCATCATTGTCCTTAAAACAATTTGCAAGATTTCGGTAATCCTGCTCATCTGCCAAAACATTATTGGTAAGCATTAAAATCTTTGTTTGTTTCGGATCAAAATCCCAACCTTCTTTTTCAAGAATTGACCTAGTCGATTCAAGATAATTGTGAGCATCTCCTGGAGGTAGATCTTTCTGCCAATGATTATCGGTGCGTCGCTTGCCTTGCCAGCCATTTGAATGAAATATTTTAACACTGCCAACAGATTCAATCGTTGTCGGTTGTTGAGTCAAATCAGGTCTCATTCGATTCAAGCAAAGAACAATTTTTGGATAGGATCTGAAATTGACACCTTTGCCAATGACAACAAGATTATCGCTGGAGCATTCAATCAATCCACAGGCATTTGATCCATAGATGCGCTGCCAGTGATCTCCAAATAATCCGACGAGTATACCTGCATCGTTTTCGATGAGATTCCGTTTAAGAGCTTCTGCTAGATCAATATTGGTGTCTTGGTACTCATCAATGAATAAAATAGGGAATCGACATTGTATGAGATTGCGGAACTTAGGCACATCCAGAAGTTTGACCATTAACTTAATGACATCATCATGGTGCAAGGTGATTTCACTATCAGATGCATTAGGGTATCCTAGATCATAAATTACCCGTTGCATTTTGATTCCACCAATCGCGTCGATCCGTTCCTTCCACTTTTCACTTAATTCGGGAATCAATGACCTCAAGTCTTTTTGTAAGCCACTTAGTAATGACCAACAAAAAGCGTGAATTGTTTCCGTGTAAATAGCTGGATGATTATCTGTGCGTACCCTGATCTCATCCTTAGCGACATTAGTATATGTGATACAGGCGATTTGCTGAGATCGTTTATTCAGGTCGTAAGATCTATTTCTAATAAGGTATTGCAAGGCTTTTACTAAGGAATAGGTTTTTCCAGCCCCTGCACCAGCTTCTACTCGAAAACATTTCGCAGCGTTGATAGCTGCAAACATTTCATTTAGCGTCTTTTGCGACGCAAGCTCTGCAGATTTTAACTCACTCATTGCAGGCCTCCCTATCTGCGGTAGCATTCGTCTGTTCAGGATTATTTGCTAGCCATACAAGTCCATCCTCTATGTACTTCGGGGTATTCCATGTGGTCTTTTCTATGGCGTATTCAATAGCAAAGTCAGCTTTACTTTTGCTTCCTACCTTTTTTGCTTCCTCGAAAACTTCATTTTCAGATTCATGTTTTGATGTAGATGAAATACCAAATAGGGTTCTATTTGCAAGCATGAAAGCATCTTCAAAACTACGACCTACCGCCGATGCCCCTGACTCTGCGATTTGAAATGCGAGTCTCCGATTTCCAATAAATTTACTTTCTTCAGCCTTTGCCAGTATAACTGAAAGCTCTAAATAATCATCACTGCCATACCATTTTGATAAACCACTATTACTGGTATGGGTCGCATCGCTAACATGGCTTGCTGGATAATTTGTTTTTCCATTTTCACCCACACCCTTTTTAACAGAATCTAGATCAGTAATGACGAGTGTTTTGAGCTCTAGAAAGTCTAGGAATGGGTAGAAGTGCTGTGCGTAAGCGCCACCAATTTCAACAATGGATAGGTATTGCTGTTTTAGGTTTGTCCTATGTTTATCATCTACCTTATTAATTATCTCTGGCATCAATATCCGTTCTGTCGCCCCTTCAATCATAATGGCTTTATCTGCAAAATAGAGGTCGCACTTTGTCAGAGTTAGATATTTATGAACAAACTTTTTAGCCTCTGGGTCGGTGGCCGTTTGGAATGATGCGCTTAGATCCTTCACGGTAGATTCATTGTCAATTTTCGAAACAAAGTAACGTACAGTCGAAAAGTCAGCTGCGTTCGCTATGTGCGTGGAATGGGTACTTACCACAAATTGTACTGGCCACTTTTCGTTATTATTGAATTCTCTTTGAAAAGCTTGCACGATCGTATTCAGTTGCGTCACAAACACTTCCTGCATCTGTGGATGCAAATGTGCCTCAGGCTCTTCAATAAATATTAAATGAGACTTGGCTGTTTTCTCAGAAGTCTGATACATTCTGAAAAACTCGTAGAGCTTGAAGAGGATATAGATCAGATTTCGCGATCCAAGTCCGTTATAGGTTTCTGGTAACGAAAGATTCGTACCCTTTTGATAATGTACTTGAGTGCTGTTAGATAAAATAGATTTTGCATCTAGGGTGGTTTTCGCCATCAGTCTAGGGTCATGCAATCCAGGGTACCCAAAGATCGCAAGCGTTGGAAAAAGTTCACTGACCTTTCCTTGAAAATCCGTGTCAATCTTAAGTTGAAGATCTTTTACAACGGCTTGAATTTCATCAGACTTTTTCTTGAATTCATTCTGGGCAATCTCACGAGAAGAACTATTGAATATTTGACCTAAAGCCTTACCTAAAACATCCTTCTCATTATGGGTTTCATCATCAAGGCCGCGTTGAGCGTTGATAAAATCAACTTGAAGCAGTCGACATAGTGTTTTATAATCAACGTCAGTCGTATTGCTGGAGTCATTGGGGTCAATGGCAAGAGTTTTTACTTCGTATAATCTTGTGATATTTTCTTTGATGTGCTTGTAAAATGTGCTATCACTGCAATCTGGATCTAGTTCACCAAATATGCTCTTGATTTTACCATCAGAAAGTCGGTACACAAGCATGATTTTTGTTTCAAACTGATCAGGATCAAGATCAAGGATGAAAGAACTAAGCAGTCCATAAGATTCCGCATCATCTTTATAGTTTACTCTGATTTCCAAGCTAATTTCTGGCAGTATTTTTCTGATTTCATCTTCAGGTTTATTTGCACGATAAGATTCAAATGCAGACTTGAATTCTGGAATGACAGAGATATTAAAGTCTTCATATTGAAAGGATGGTCTTTCCTTCTCCAAAAAGCTTCGGAATATCTCGGTTAGCGAGGTTTTTCCTGAATTATTTCGACCAACGACAATTGTTGAAATCGAATCAAAGCTGATCTTTACATTTTTCAGTAGCCGGAAATTTTTGATCGTTACTTCTTTAATTTTCATAATCCCTCCTGATTGTTCATATAAAAAATTACACCTTGAATCAGATAAACTCTACGGACTTCTTCAAATACACCGCATAAGCCGTGTACCGGCGATCCATAACCTTATCTTTGCGCAGGTGTCTACGGTTCAGAGAATATTGAGCAACAGCCCATAACCACCCTAATACGGCAACGCTCCCGAGAAGAATTTCATTAGTCATTTTTCAACTCAGAAATTTCGTGCCGTTCGTGTCTTTCGTGGTTACTCATACCTTCACCCGTTCCAAATCCAAATCACCCGCAAAAGCCTTTTGGCTCAAGGCGCCATAGAGCGACTCTAAATCCGTGAGGCTTTGCTGGTATTGGGCCTTGAGGATCTCTACCTTTTCCACGATAGCTGCGAATTTGTTCTGAAGTGGTAGAGAGGGCATGATTATCGGAAACGACTCGATTTCTTTTATGCTTATGTGTGGTATCGTCGTTTCTGTTGGCTTACAATGACTTTTAAATCGTTCACTATTTAGGTTATAGTAGACAAATAATTGATTTGCTGAAAAAGCTCTAATTCGTGCTGTTCGTTGAACAAGAAAGCTTCCATTTCCATTATCACTTATCAGGCTTATCTTTAGGCCAGAAGAAATCCATGGTCGATCCATTGCCAATACAATATCACTTCGCACAAGGCGATATTTTGACAAATCAGCATTAATACTTGATTTCCAATAGATGCATTTTGACCAGTCGATATATCCTGGCATTACAATGAGGCCACTGCATAATCGCTCAGCATCTTGATCTTCGGTATAATCGTCGCTCTTAAACGCGAATCCAGATAGAATTTCACAGATCTCAATGCATTTCTTCTTCTCCCACCCCTTCTCATTCCGAACCGGATCCCCGAACATATCCAGGAACACGCTTTTCAGAAGAGCATCCAGCTGGGCCATATCTTCTTTGCGCCGGGCAATCAGCCCCTCGACCTTCTCCAGCAAATGCGCAATGCGAATCTGGTCTTGCAAAGGCGGCAACGGGATTTTGATTTGACGTAAATGACTTGGGCCAAAATTCAATTGTGCAGAGCCAGTAATCAATCGTTGTAGTTGCGATTTAAACGCATTTGTACCAAGGAAAAAACGTAAATACTTTAGAGTCAATATTTGAGAGTCAAGAGCTTTAAACCTTATTGTGCTTGTATTCATACAAAGGGGTAAATGCTCATTTTCGATGAATGCAATCTTATTATGAAAGTTATCGACAACAATCCCCGAACTCGCAATTACTAGGTCACCAGCATCGATAAGAAAGTGAGAGTATTTCCCATACGCCTCTTCTTCTGATATGTAGATGGATGTATTGCTTAGATTGATCTTCTTTACATTAATATTACTTCCATTCAGAAGTTTCACGCCTTTATCACAAAATTGCCATTTGCGAACGCCAGGCCCTTCTTGAAAAAATACGACGTCAGGTAAATCGTAAGTCTTCCATTTCGTATTGTCATTTTCTTCACTTTTTTTCACACCACCCCCATTCCCATTTCGTGCTTTTCGTGTCTTTCGTGGTTAATGCATTTTCTACCACCAAAATCACGAAACTCACGAACAATTCCCAATCCGAGGCTACAATTTTCATCCATATTTAAGGTCGCATTTTGCGACCATAGACGAGCATTTTTTGAAGTCACAAATTGTGACCTTGAACGTTGCAATTTTGAGGTTCCAATTTGGCACCTCAAAGTACCGCCCTCCTTCATGAGAGGGGAGTGCAAGTCTCTGCTACTTTGTGCGAGAAGCCTTGAGTTCTTAAACCCGTCGAATTCGACGGGTTTGGATAAATTTTGCTCCCTGTGCAAAACTGCGACATGCTGTCGCAGTTTCTGTAATCCGTGGCTATCGTACATCCGTTTTAGCATCACTCCACCCCCGCAGCTTGCAGCATCTCAATAGCCGCCATATCCATCTTACTAAACGCAAACCACTTCTTCCCCAAGTCCTTCAGTGATGCACCAATATGGTACACGGCCTTCTCGTCAATGATCATAAAGCGATCATGGGCCTTGACAAAAGGCTTAACACGAATAGGTGGGTATTGCTCATTGAACTTACGAACATCCAGTTCCAGCTTATTGGTGATTTGTTTTGTCAATATTGTGAGGGACACATTCTTAGCTCGTTTTGAAAACAACACCAGAACACTTTCATCGACGTAGTTATCAATCAAAACAATCGAAGATTTTGCGCTCTTGATGAGTTTACTCACAAAGGCGTGCGCATCGAACACTTGGCCATCGTAAAAGATCCCTTGCTTGGGTGGCAACTTGCCTTCATCCATGGCTACAAACAAGTCATTCACCCTTGTGTCGGTGATTTGTTGCTTATGCTCCACAAGCTCCAGACGTTGAAACAGGGAGGCATTGTTCTGAATAAAGGAGCGCATTTCCACAAAGGCATTGATGATCTGGATGCTTACCCGAACCGCCACTTCGCTACGGAGCACCGCCGAGAGCATGGCCACGCCTTGTTCTGTAAAGACGTAAGGGAGGTATTTGATATTAAAACCACGGTTACTGCTGTTCAAGATCACAGATTGTGATCTTGAACGTTTCACTTTTGAGGTCACAATTTGTGACTTCAAATTTGGGAACAGATCCTCAGCTTCGGTTAATGTCAACTGAAAACGGAATGACGCAGGAAAACGCTCTAGATTGCGTTTCACAGCTTGATTTAATGCACCTGTCTCAACAAGGTAAAGCTGTGACAAATCGCTATCGAGCATTACTTGCAAACCGCGAATCATATGAATCCGGTCTTTTATTCCTTGTGCATTTTCAAAAGTAGCCAAACCCTTGCTCATTGCACCCCCATTCCAATTTCATGCCTTTCGTGTCTTTCGTGGTTAATGCATTTTCCACCACCAAAATCACGAAACTCACGAATGAATTCAATTCCGTGGTCAATGCATTTAAACGCACCACCTTGCAGCAAGAGGGGGTAGCGCAAGACACCACAGCCGTAGGCGAGGAGGCTGGAGCTCAGGGGGAGGCTTCCCCCCACAAAACAGAGTTCACTCATCCAATCATCTCCCGCAGTTCCAGGAGCTCCTTCACAATCCCGTTCTTAAACATTTTGTTCGTGCTTTTCGTGTCTTTCGTGGTTACAAATTCTTCCCCAACCTCATTCTTCAACAACCGCTGCAGGATCACTCCAGGCTTCTCGTAGCTCACTTCCGTGAACACTTCGGTCTTGTAGCGGCTGAGGGAAAAGTCGTAGTCCTGGGCTTCGATGTCGGCGCGGGGCACTATGAAAAATTTGGCGGTGCGGTCGGTGTCTTTCTTGGGTTTGCGGGCGTGGTACTTGGTAACGATTTCGGGCAGGTCGCCGTAGCCTTCGAGCTTGGTGCGCTTGT
>Ga0209125_1001381_pt1 | contig 23065 bp, 20 predicted proteins | sample BarGraIncub1131A_FD_184503 | JGI IMG/M metagenome (GOLD analysis project Ga0209125, IMG submission 184503) | Arctic peat soil microbial communities from Barrow, Alaska - Barrow Graham LP Incubations 11-31A (SPAdes) (version 2) | ecosystem: Environmental > Terrestrial > Soil > Wetlands > Peat... | reverse complement strand
ACTAATAAAAAGTGGGGGTAAAATGCCCACAGACAGCTTTGAATTTAGATCGTCGCTGGAGGAAGAAAGTATTGTTTTAGAAGACGAAGGAATTGCTTTAGAAGACGAAGAAATTGCTTTAGAAGACGAAGAAATTGCTTTAGAAGATGAAGAAATTGCTTTAGAAGACAAAGGCATTATTTTAGAAGACAAATAATTGTATCTATAAAAGTGTGTAAAACGAAAAAAATTTTTCGTTTTACACACTTTTTATTTTTATAGGAGAATAGAATTAAATTTACTTTGAAATACAAAAATAACAAATTATTATATAATATTAGCGATGCCATAATAGAATATTATAAATTGTCTTCACAACATGGACTTATGTTTCATAAAATAATATGAGTAATAATTTGGGGTGGTATTTTGTTATATGTACTAATCTTAGCAGGTGGAAAAGGAACAAGACTTTACCCACTATCTCGTTCACAAAACCCTAAGCAGTTTCTAAATATTATTAATAATAAGAGCTTTTTAAGAAGCACTGTAGATAGAGTAAAATGTTTAGTTAGCAATGAAAATATTTACGTAGTCACTAATGAAGAATATTTCGATAAAATATGTAATGAACTACCAGAAATTAGTGAATCTAATATATTCGCGGAACCTAGTAACAAGGAGACCGCTACATGTATTGGGCTATCTGCTGCCAAACTATTAAAAAAGGATAAGGAAGCAACGATGATAGTGTTACCTTCTGATCATTATATAGAAAATGAAAAGGAATTTAAAGAAACTGTTTTACAGGGAGTAGAAATTGCAAACAAAAAAAGAGGTCTAGTCACTATAGGTGTACAGCCCTCAAGGCCAGAAACTGGCTATGGTTATATAGAAATGGGAGATAGAATAAGTGGCGATATGCCTACATTTAAGGTAGAACGATTTTTAGAAAAACCTAACACCGAAGTAGCTAAGGATTTGCTGTCAAGAGGAAATTTTCTTTGGAATAGCGGCATGTTTGTGTGGAGAGCAGATGTGTACTTGCGTGAAATGGAAAAATATTTACCTAAAATGTATAAGCGGTTAATGACCATATATCAAGTATTAGAGACAGATGAAGAAAGTACTGTAATAAAAGAACAGTATAACGAAATTGATGGTATATCTGTGGATTTCGGCATAATGCAGAAAACGAGAAGGGCTTTTGTTATAAAATGTGATTTTGTATGGGACGATATTGGAACATTTGCATCTCTTTCAAGATTTCTAAGTAATTTACGTGGTAATAATGTTTTGGGTAATACATTTATGGAAGAGAGTGAGAATTGCTCAGTGTTTGGTAAAGATAGGTTGATAATTGGGTTTGGTATAAAGGACCTTATAATTGTTGATTCAGGAGATGTTATATTAGTGATGGACAAGAATAAGGATCAGGAGATTAAACATTTGGTTAACCAACTTAAAGAGGGTGAAGAAACAGAAAAATATATATAAATTATTTTTAATAAGCCGCCTAGAGAGTTTCATCTTTCTGGTGGCTTATTCACGTTCCTTGTTAACATCTTTTTTTCTAACCCTAATTTATGATATGAATGGATATTTAACTATTAATGTTATAAGAATTTATTAAATATTTTAAAGAATTTATATGGTTGAATAAAATTTTAAATTTGATTAAAATATTTAAGCTGATAGCATATTGCGTATTTTATCCTTATTTGGTATAATATATAAAAACAATATAAATGGTAAAATAAGTATTGTGAAAATTTACTGCAATGCTATTGTAGTGAAAGTCTTTTAGGGAAGAAATATGGAAATATATCAATTGATTGTTTATCATTCGTTATACTAGTATTTAGTATTTATTGATGAATAGAGGATGTAAACAACCAGATTTTATTATCGAAGAATACTCTCAGCAAAAACATTTTCAACGTAAATTTTAACATCACTAATTGAAGAGGTTAATTATCAGAGAAAAAGTAAACTGAAGGATGATGATATATGAATGATATTTTTTACAAACAGATAGGAGAACAACTAGAAATGAGACTTAAAGAAAGCCAAGAGAAAGCAGACAGGGAGGCAGAGTTAATTGTCGCTAATAAAGAACTTGCAATTCAAAACGAAGAGAAAGCATACAGGGCAGAAGAGCTAGTTATTGCTAATAAAAAGTTAATCGTTGCTTATAAGGCACAGGGAGAATTTCTCGTTAACATATCTCATGAACTTAAAACGCCATTAAATGTTATTTTTTCAACAGCTCAATTATTTGATATGTATTGTAAGGGTGGTTCATTAGACGATAAGAAAGATACAATTATTAAATATATAGAATCAATCAAGCAAAATTCCTATAGATTATCTAAACTTATTAATAACCTAGTTGATATATCTAAAATTGAAGCAGGATTCCTTAAATTGAACTTATCAAATAATAATATAGTCAAAGTTGTAGAAGAAATAGTGATGTCTGTAACTAACTATACTGAAAGTAAAGGTTTAAATATTATTTTTGATACTAATGTAGAAGAAAATTTTATTGCTTGTGACACAGAGAAGATAGAGAGAATAGTACTAAATCTTATATCAAATGCGATAAAGTTTTCAGATGCAGGTAATGAAATACTTGTAGACATTAAGGATATGAATGAATTTGTACAAATATCAGTCGAAGATAATGGTATTGGAATTGAAGAAGAGAACTTAGATATGATATTTGATAGATTTAAACAAGTAGATAAATCTCTAGCAAGAAATACAGGGGGTACAGGTGTTGGTTTAAGTTTAGTTAAATCGATTGTAGAATTACACGGTGGTAGTATATATGTTGAAAGTGAATTTGGGAAGGGAAGTAAGTTTACGGTCATGTTGCCCTCAGGAGAGGCAGCTCATGAAAATACAATATATAGTAGGGAAATGTCAAGAGGAAATCAGAATATACGAGTGGAGCTTTCAGATATTTACTAGTAATTTTATCGAGCAGTAAGTAATGGCTATGAGATGGATAGGTTTCTTCATTTTACATATAATTTTAAGGAGAGGGATTTCTAGAAATTTTCAAATATAGATTATTTTCAATAAGCCGCCTGGAGGGTTTCATCTTTCAGGTGGCTTATTGAAAATAATCATTTTTTGAAGAAATGATATAATACTATAGGACCATAAAAAACTATGTCTTATCTATTATTTAAAAAGGAGGGAAATAATAACATGCAAATATTAATTAAATGCGCTTTATACGAAAAAGAATTATTTGCAAGAAAACAATTAAAAGAAAATAATATTGAAATTCAATTATTTAAACAATTTTATAATGAAGAAGTATCCTTAACTGAATATTTTAATACAATGATCAGTTCAGGACTAAATATAAATATAATCCATACTCCGTTAATGAAAGGAGAGGCAGTAGAAATCCAAGACTTTTATAAAAAGGAAATGAAAGATATTTTCTTAAAAACATGTAAATTATCAAATATGTTAGGTGAGAAATTGAATAATAATATACTTGTCATTGTTCATTGTGCAATGAATTATGAACAAGACATCAAAAATGTGGATGAAATGAAAGTTATTGATGACACAATATTATATGCGCTTAACAAGTACCCTAATATTTCAATAGCTATAGAAAATATAATTCCTATAGTTGTAAGTTATACAGGGCCTCATGGAAGAAATGGTTTCTTGAATGACAACTGCTTGTATGTTGAGTATTTTATAAATAAATATGGATTCAAAGATAGAATCGGAACCGTTTTAGATACATGCCATGCTTTAACTACTATAAAGTTACTACAATATTGTAAAATACCAATAACACTTGATCAATTCTTTGATTGGAATAAAGAAAATATAAAATTAATTCATTTAGCCAATATAGGGGATAACGGTTATGGTATAAATAACCATGGAACAGGGTTTATTGAAGGGGGAGACCTGGAGTTATTAAATGATATAATAAAATTATATTTTAAGTATAATTATATTTGCCCAATAACCATAGAGGTTATTGAAGAAAAATACAGTAACCCAATAAACTATCTGAAAACAAAAGAAAATTTATTGAAATTATTGAAATTTAGGCAAAACATATAAATGCTCTGAAATCCCTTGTAGATGATGGAATAATAACTCAGGTTCAAGCTGATAAACTAGGCCTTGGTGCGGGTAATCATAGGCCAGGGTTAAAGCCTAAATAGGTACTTTAAAATTAAGTTAGAATATAGAAGGAGTGTGCTAGGACAAACCTAGTAGACTCCTTCTATTTCTAAGTAGCATCACTAATAGTTTAAAAAATGATATAATTGTAACTTTAAAGTATATGAAATAATTTTAAAGTATTTGAAAAAGTTATGAACTGGAAAGTTATTAATAGGGTGAATTTTTATGGGATTTACTATTGAGATAAATGATGGATATACAATATAATGTTGCAAAATATCTTTACAAAACTATTAACAAGCTATATAATTAACATTAAATTGAAATTTAAATATGTATAAGAATCATAAGTTTTGGAATTTTATGCTATAGATAAAGAGGTAAATAAGGAGGATAAGGAGGGAGATAAGGAATGAAAAAGATGCAAATAACAAATTATAATGACCATGCTAAGAGAGAAATAAGCAATTATAAGTTAAATAATGAAGAAAAGCCGGAGTTATTCAAAGATATATTCCCGTACTCAGAAATTCCTAAGATTATTTTCGGAAATGAACATATTCCGATGGATATGCCAGAGGATATCTGGATTACGGATACTACATTTAGGGATGGACAACAGTCAATGGACACATATACAGAGGATCAAATAGTTAGAATATTTGATTATCTGCACAAACTAGATAATAATTCTGGAATAATTAGACAGACAGAATTTTTTTTATATACGCAAAAGGATAGAAATGCTGTTAAGAAGTGTTTAGAAAGAGGGTATAAATTTCCGGAGGTAACTTCATGGATAAGAGCTAATAAGGAAGACTTTAAGTTGGTAAAGGACATGGGACTCAAGGAAACGGGAATGCTTATGTCTTGTTCCGACTATCATATATTCAAAAAACTGAATAAAACCAGGAAAGAGGCTATGGACTTATATGTTTCATTGGTGGAGGAAGCTTTAGAGAATGGAATAGCTCCAAGATGTCATCTTGAAGATATAACTAGAGCTGATTTCTTCGGATTTGTAATACCACTCGTACAAAAATTTATGGAGCTTTCTAAAAAATGGGGTATAAAAGTAAAAATTAGGGCTTGTGATACTTTAGGACTTGGGTTACCATATTCGGGGACAGAACTTCCAAGAAGTGTGCAACATATCATGAATGGATTAAGAGTTTATGGGGGAGTACCTTCTGAATATCTTGAGTGGCATGGGCATAACGACTTTTATAATGTTGTACCAAATGCTACTACAGCATGGCTTCATGGATGCTCAGCTATAAATACATCTTTATTTGGTATTGGCGAGAGAACAGGTAACTGTCCACTAGAAGCAATGATTATAGAATATGGTCAATTAAAAGGAAATGTAAAAGATATGAATTTAAAACTTATAAGTGAAATTGGACAATACTTCGAAGGTGAGTTCGAATATAGTATTCCACCAAGAACACCTTTTGTAGGAAGTGAATTCAATGTTACGAGAGCAGGTATTCATGCGGATGGAATATTAAAAGATGAAGAAATATATAATATCTTTGATACTGAAAAAATATTGGGTAGGCCAATTATTGTTGCAGTTAATGAACATTCCGGACACGCAGGTATTGCAGCTTGGGTTAATACTTATTTTAGATTAAAGGATTTAGACAAGGTAGATAAAAAAGATGAAAGAATTCAAATTATAAAAGAATGGGTAGATAAGCAATATGAGACAGGGAGAAACACTGTAATGAAAAGTGAAGAGCTTGAAGGAATTGCAAGAAAAGTTATTCCGGAGCTAAGTTTAAAATCGCAAGACACTGCAGCCTGTTGATATAGTTAGATATTTTAAGTTCTATTATATATGGAAAACGGAGGGATATAATGACATATACTGCTGCGCAAAAGATAATCAAGGCTCATTTAGTTAAGGGCGAAATGATAGCAGATAGTGAAATCGCAATTAAGATAGACCAAACTTTAACTCAAGATTCTACAGGTACAATGGCATATCTTCAATTTGAGGCTATGGGGATTGATAAAGTAGAAACTAAAAGATCTGTTGCATATATAGACCATAACATTTTACAAACTGGTCCTGAAAACGCAGATGATCATTTATATATACAGAATGTTGCCAAAAAACATGGTATATATTTTTCTAAAACTGGAAATGGTATTTGCCACCAAGTTCACTTAGAAAGATTCGGAGTTCCAGGTGAAACTTTACTTGGTTCTGATAGTCATACTCCAACTGGTGGCGGAATAGGGATGATTGCTATAGGGGCAGGAGGCCTTGACGTTGCTGTTGCTATGGGCGGCGGAGAATATTATATAACAATGCCTAAAATTGTAAAGGTAGATCTAACAGGAAAACTTAATCCTTGGGTTGCAGCTAAGGATATTATTTTAGAGTTATTAAGAAGGTTAACAGTTAAGGGTGGAGTTAATAGAATATTTGAATATACTGGTTCTGGACTTAAAACTTTAAGCGTACCAGATAGAGCAACTATTACAAATATGGGAGCAGAGCTTGGAGCTACAACTTCAATCTTCCCTAGTGATGAGGTAACTCACGCATTCTTAAAAGCACAGGATAGAGAAAAAGATTATGTGGAACTTAAAGCTGATGATGGAGCATTATATGATGAGGTAGTTGAAATAGATTTAAGTAAAATAGAACCTCTCGCTGCTTGTCCTCATAGTCCGGATAAGGTAGTTCTAGTATCATCACTAAAAGATATAAAAGTGGACCAAGTGTTAATAGGAAGCTGCACTAATTCATCTTATGTTGATATGATGAAAGTCTCTAAAATACTTCTAGGTAAAACTATACCTGATGAAGTATCACTTGCTATTGCGCCAGGATCGAAACAAGTTTTAAATATGCTATCTAAAAACGGTGCACTTGGAGATATGATTGATTCTGGGGCAAGAATTTTAGAAAGTGCGTGTGGTCCCTGTATAGGAATGGGTCAGGCACCTGCAACTAATGCGGTATCACTAAGAACTTTTAATAGAAACTTTAAAGGTAGATCAGGAACAGTGTCTGCAAGTGTTTATATTGTGAGCCCAGAAGTTGCGGTTGCATCGGCTCTTACAGGATATATAACAGACCCAAGAGAACTCGGAGAAGCAGTTGTTGTGCCGATGCCAGAAAAATTCTTGATTAATGATAATTTAATAATAACACCAGCAGAGGACGGAGCAGGTTTAGTAGTTAAAAGAGGGCCTAATATAAAGCCATTCCCTATAGCAAAAGTATTAGAAGGAAATGTTGAGGGAAAAGTTTTAACTAAATTAGAAGATAACATTACAACGGATGATATAATGCCTTCCAATGCTAAATTACTTCCATTTAGATCAAACATTCCATACCTTTCAGAATTTTGCTTAACTCCATGTGATGCAGAGTTTCCAACTAAGGCTAAAAAATATGATGGTGGTATTATAATCGCAGGAGCAAATTATGGTCAAGGTTCAAGCCGTGAACATGCAGCGCTTGCACCTCTTTACTTGGGTATAAAAGCTGTTATCGCAAAATCTTTTGCAAGAATTCATAAGGCTAACTTAATTAATAATGCTATAATTCCATTGGTATTTAAAGACGTTAAAGATTATGAAGATATAGAGTTCATGGATGAATTAGTCATAGAAGATGTTGCTAATCAAATTGAAAAAGGCATCGTTATTGTAAAAAATATAACAAAAGGATCTGAGTATAAAACTCTACCTGAAGTAACGGAAAGAGAAAAACAGATGCTTATACATGGTGGGTTAATAAATCTTATGAAAAACAAGAAAAAGGGAGATGCGTAGAAGAATGGAACATAATATTACTCTCATACCTGGTGATGGAATTGGACCAGAAGTAACCGCAGCTACCGTTAAAATATTAGAAAAAAGTGGAGTTAAAATTAATTGGGAAATAGTGCGTATGGGTGCAGAAGTTATAGAGGAATTTAATACTCCTATGCCGACCTACGTTTTAGAAAGCATTAAAAAGAATAAAGTTGCACTTAAAGGTCCGGTAACAACACCAGTGGGAACAGGATTTAAAAGTGTAAATGTTACGTTAAGACAGGAATTAAATCTTTATGCTAATATAAGGCCTATAAAAACTCATACTGGGGTTCCATCCAGGTTTGAAAATGTAGATCTAATAATAGTAAGAGAAAACAGTGAAGATTTATATGCAGGAATAGAACATATGATTACAGAGGATATCGCTGAGAGTATAAAGATAATAAGCAAAAAAGCTAGTGATAGAATTGTTGAATATGCCTTTAAATTGGCAAAAGATCAGAATAGAAAAGAGGTAATAGCTGTTCATAAAGCAAATATAATGAAACTTTCAGATGGACTATTCTTAAGATGTGCGAGAAATATAGCCGCAAAGCACAAAGATATAGCCTTTGGAGATGTTATAGTTGATGCTATGAGTATGAAGCTTGTGATGAACCCAGAAAAATATGATATACTTGTAATGCCTAACCTATACGGAGATATACTCTCTGATATGGCTGCAGGCCTAATTGGTGGACTTGGACTAGTTCCTGGCGCAAATATTGGAGAAGAAGGTGCAGTCTTTGAGCCGGCTCATGGAGCAGCTCCAGATATAGCGGGTAAAAATATAGCAAATCCTACTGCGTGCATTCTCTCAGCTGTTATGATGTTAAGATTTATAGGAGAGGTAGACGCGGCAGATAAAATAGAGAAAGCCGTAGAGGCTGTTTTAAAAGAAGGAAAGTATTTAACCTGTGATTTAGGTGGTAATACCGGAACTCGTGAATTTACCGATGTTGTTATTGATAAAATGGAAAAACAAAATAATTAGTAGTGTTACTAAAAAACGACTCATGGGCAGATTGCTTATGAGTTGTTTTTTCTAGTAAAGTGAAGGGATAAAAATTTTAAAATGAGAATAAATAAACTTCTTAGCAATTATGGTATTTGTTCGAGATCAGATGTTAATAAACTTATTGAGGAAAATAGAATAATGGTAAATGGTAAGCTTTGCTCTCCTGGTCAGTGGGTGGAAAAAGAGGATGATATTCTTATTGATAATGAGATTATTACAGAAAGAGATAAAATTTATATTGCATTAAATAAACCAGTTGGAATTACATGTACTGCAGAAAAATCAGTTGCAAGTAATATAATTAGTTTTATGAACTATCCAGAATACATATTTCCAGTTGGTAGATTAGATAAGTTATCTGAGGGCTTAATACTAATGACTAATGATGGCGATCTAGCGAATAATATTCTAGAATCTAAAAATGAACATGAGAAAGAATATATAGTAACTGTGAATAAGCCTATCGATGACCTTTTCATAAAGGGGATGTCTGAGGGCGTTGTTATTTGCGGAGTTAAAACTAGAATTTGTAGGGTAAGTAGAGTTTGCGATAATACTTTTCAAATTATTCTAACGCAAGGACTAAATAAACAAATTCGCAGAATGAGCAAAGCTTTTGGATATACAGTTGTAAGACTCCAGCGGAAAAGAATTATTAATATAAAAACGGATGGAATAGAGGTTGGGTCCTGGCGTGAGCTTACAAATAAAGAGGTAATGGAATTGAGTAATATATAGATTTTATAGCTTTGTTAAATTTAAATTTTAAAGATTTTGGCTGAAAAAATATAATCTTTGACATAAAATATGTGAAAAAGTAAAATACTATATTAATCAAAGTATATTTTTTTAGGAGGATTATAAATGAAAAGGTTTGTGTGTAGCGTATGTGGATATATTCATGAAGGTGAACAACCACCAGAAGTGTGCCCAATTTGTAAGGCTAATTCAAGTAAGTTTAATGAGGTAAAAGATAACTTAGTATGGGCAGATGAACATAGAATAGGTATTACAGCAGATGTAGACAGTGAGATTATAAGTGATTTAAGAGCAAATTTTATAGGTGAGTGTACAGAGGTTGGTATGTACCTTGCTATGTCAAGGCAGGCAGATAGAGAAGGTTTTCCAGAGATTGGTGAGGCATATAAAAGGATTGCTTTTGAAGAAGCAGAGCATGCATCTAGATTTGCAGAGATCTTGGGTGAAGTTGTAAAACCTAATACTAAGGAAAATTTAAAGGCACGGGTTGAGGCTGAGTATGGAGCTTGCGCTGGAAAGAAAAATCTTGCAGCACTTGCAAAGGAAAAAAATCTTGATGCTATTCACGATACTGTACATGAAATGTGTAAAGATGAAGCTAGACATGGAAGAGCTTTTAAAGGACTTTTAGATAGGTATTTTCAGTAATTAACGAATAACAAAGGGCCCTTAGTAAAATACTAAGGGCCCTTTGTTATTGATTTGGTTATTTGGTTTTAAAAGTTAAGCAATCAGTTTCTACGTAGAGATTAGCATTATTGCCTCTTACATCTATAGACTTAGCACTACAGAGATTATCAGAGTTATAGCTACAAGTACCTACATTACAGGTGATCGCATCACATTCATTACCCTTATCATTAATGTTATTTGTAAGATCACTATAAAGCTTAGCATCTAAAAAAGAAGCACAACAGGTGTCAGAATCCTTTTTGGCACTTTTACCACCTACATTTATTATATTTGCGAAACATGTGCTATCACTATTATGGGAGCAATTTGCAACACTACAGTTGATCTTTGACATTATATCTCCTCCTTATTGTATCTATTAAGAAGTTTAACCAAAATTTAAAGAAAATATTTATAATATAAGATTTAATATTACTTTAAAAATGAATTTTAAATAAATCGCAAATTTTAGAGCTATTATGGCTGAATTTGTGATATAATGAAAATAATCGAATAAAAATAAACACGTGTGTTATTGAGGAAAATTGAATAGTTAATAAAAAATTAGGGAGAAATTAGAGTTATACATAATTTTAAATCCCTTATAAGGCATATGGAAAAAGTAGATTAGCATGCTGGCTGGTTATTTTTTTGAAGATGCCTAAATAGAAGAAAGAGGTGTCCTATCATTATAAACGAAAATGAAACTAAAACAGAAATTACTAAAGTAGAAGTGAAATTAAACAAGTACCAAACGCTAGATGATATTACAATTTTAAAAATAGTTAAAAAGGATGGCACAACCATCGATTGCAAAATAGATACTGAAGATTTACAAAGGGTATTAGAAAAAGGTCGTTGGTTTGCAGAGTGGAATAAAGATTTTAATAATTTCTTAGCACAAAATCTAGGCAGTTATTATATCGAAGAAAAGAAATATAGAAGAAAGCAAAGTTTGCAGTCATTTATATTAGAGGTTCATCCAAAAGCACCTGTAAGACACATCAATGGAGACACTCTAGATAATAGAAAATGCAACTTAGAAGTATATGATCGAAATACAATTAATGATTATGAAGAAGTAGATGGAGATGCTGTTGAAGTAATATTAAGAGACAGATATGGCAAAGAGAAAACAAGAACCATAATTGATAAAGAAGATACAAATAGAGTAATTAATAATGGTTATACATGGGTTCTATTTAAGAAAGATACAGAACCTTATGCAGTAGCTAATACTCCAGAGGGGAAAATTTATTTGAATAGATTTATAATGGGTACAACTGATGATATGGTTACTCATCCTATAAATCTTAATACATTAGATAATAGAAAAGCTAATTTAGAAAACAAGTATGCTAATGTAGAAGATGTTAAATTAAATGAAGAAACAGAAAGCTAATAAGCATTCTAAAAATCAGTATAGAAGATAGCGCTATACTGATTTTATTTTTTTGACTTTGGGTCAGAAGCAACTTTAATTTGAAATTGATTTGTTTTACCCATAATGTATGCTAGTTTAATTATAGATTTTTCGTCCTTAGTCATTTTTCTATTAAACATCTTTTCAAATTGATTCATTAGGTTAAGCGTGTCAATTTTGTAATTTTGATTTAAAGTTCTATTTGGGTTTTTAAGTTTATCAGGATAATATACCTTGGTTTTTATATCTTTGCTATAAATTTTTTTGAAAATTTCTGCTGTGTAATAAGCGTCGTTTAAAGCATTATGGAATTGAATTTCAATAGGTATGCCCAGCAGCTTTGCTGCATTACCTAGACCAATATTAATTCCTTTTTTACAATTAAACGAAGTAGAAGCATAGGACTGAATGTTGATGTACTCTGTGGGGATCATGGTTTTATCAAAATTATAATATTTTATATTGCGAAATAATTCTTTTATATCAGCCAGGCCCCATACACACAATACAGTTCTATCAGTGCTTATGAATTCTATAAGCTTGTTATACATTTCTTTGAAAGAGTTACCACTATCTAATTCATCCATCGTTATTCCAGTAAGCTCTTTTACGAAGGGATTAAGCAATGTATATATTTCAGGTTTTACTAATACATCTAGAGTCCCAATGGTGTCGAAATTGTCATCTAGCTTTACGGCACCTATTTGAATTATTTCAAAAGGGCATTTAGGGTTTATTGTATTAGTTTCTTTTGAAAAATTGTAGCCTTGGTTAAATTCTAAGTCAAATACTATATAATTCATTTAATTACCCCTAAACTTATTTTATAAAATATGATATATATTATTTAGTATATCATTTATGGCAATAAAAAACACCTTCACTGTTACGGTGTTAATACAAAAGATTTAACATTGTATATAAAGTGGTTTATAATAAAAATAGTGCAAGTATTATGTTTTAGTGAAAATTGAACATATAGCAACTAAGTATATTATTAGAAGAATAATTATAAAGAAAGTCGTTAAGAGTAAAAATTCGAGAAGATGATTAACATATGAGAGGAAGTTTTATATATGGGAAAAATATTAGTGCTTGCAGAGAAACCATCCGTAGGCCGTGAACTGGCAAAAGTCTTAAATTGCACTCAAGGAGGAAATGGATATTTAATGGGAGCAAAGTACATTGTAACTTGGGCACTAGGGCATCTTGTTACACTAGCAGGCCCTGAAGACTATGATGTAAAATATAAAAGCTGGAAAATGGAAGATCTCCCTATGCTACCAAAGGATTTAAAATTGGTGGTTATCAAGGAAACTTCAAAGCAATATAAGATTGTACATGAACTTCTTAAAAGAGCTGATGTGGATGAACTTATTATCGCCACAGATTCAGGGCGCGAGGGCGAATTAGTGGCACGTTGGATCATACAGAAGGCAGGATTTAGAAAGCCTTTAAAGCGGTTGTGGATCTCATCTCAAACTGAAAAAGCAATAAAAGATGGATTTGCTAATCTAAAACCTGGAAGAGATTATGAAAACCTATTTTGGGCTGCGCAGTCGAGAGCAGAGGCCGATTGGCTTATAGGATTAAACGTTACTAGGGCATTAACTTGTAAATATAACGCTCAATTGTCTGCTGGACGTGTACAAACGCCCACATTAGCACTTATTGTTGATAGAGAAAATGAAATAAAGAAATTCATTGGAAAGGACTACTTTACAGTAAATGGTAAAGTGAATAATTTTACAGTTCATTGGTCAAGCAAAAACGGAGACTCACGTACATTTGAAAAGAAAAAGGCAGAAGATATAGTTGTTAAGGTAAATAATCAAATGGGAACCGTGGTTGAGGTAAATAAAGCCTCTAAAAAAGAGCTTCCTCCACTCGCATATGATTTAACAGAGCTTCAAAGAGATGCAAATAGAAAATTTGGATTTTCAGCAAAACAAACTCTTAATATAATGCAGAAATTATATGAAACTCATAAGATATTATCATATCCAAGAACAGACTCGAGGCATATTACTACAGATATTGTAGCAACGCTAATGGATAGGTTAAAGAGTATAGCGATAGGACCATATGAGAAAGCGGCTAGAAGCATAATAAAAGGTAGGATACATACTACAAATAGACTTGTGGATAATAACAAGGTATCGGATCATCATGCCATAATTCCTACTGAGCAGCATGTAGATTTATCAAGTTTAAACAAAGAGGAAAAAAGCATTTATGACTTAGTTGTAAAAAGATTTTTAGAAGTTCTAAGTCAACCTTTTGAGTATGAGCAAACTACTGTGAAAATAAATGTTAAGGGTGAGACTTTTTCTGCAAAGGGAAAAATAGTTAAATCAAAGGGCTGGAAAGAAATAAGCAGTTCTAATGAAAATGAAGACAAAGATCAATCACTTCCGCCTATTAACAAGGGGGATGCAGTTAAACTTACTTTAGTTAAATTCGAAAATGAGAAAACAAAGCCACCTGCAAGATATAATGAAGCAACATTACTTACAGCTATGGAGCATCCAGGAAAAGATATCCAGGATGAAAGTCTTAGGGAAGCTTTGGATAATACTTCAGGACTTGGAACACCTGCAACAAGGGCAGATGTTATTGAAAAATTATTTAACATTTTTTATATGGAAAGAAGAGGTAAAGAAATCTTTCCAACCTCAAAAGGAATACAGCTAATAGGTTTAGTTCCGCAGGAATTAAAATCTCCTGAGCTTACTGCTAAGTGGGAAAAACAGCTTCAACTTATAAGCAAAGGGAAGGCTAATTCCATGAATTTCGTAAAGGATATGAGAGAATATGCTGTGAAGCTTGTGAAGAACGTTGCAGCTTCCGGCGAAATATACAAACATGATAACGCTACAAGAATGAAATGCCCTGAATGTAGTAAATATCTCCTTGAAGTAAACGGCAAAAGAGGAAAGATGCTGGTATGCCCAGATAGAGAATGTGGATATCGTAAAGGTGTATCACAAGTATCTAATGCACGATGTCCTACTTGTCACAAGAAAATGGAGATTAGAGGGGATGGAGACAATAAGATTTTTGTTTGTGGTTGTGGATACAGAGAAAAACTTTCAGCATTTAACAAACGTCGTGATTCAGAAAAAAGTGCTCTAAATAAAAAAGATGTTAGTAGATTTTTAAATCAGCAGGATAAGAAAGATGAAGGAATGGGTAATTCTGCTATGGCTGAGGCTTTTGCTAAGCTTAACCTAAAAAAATAAGAAATAAGAAATAAAAATAACACAGTGTATAAGTTTTTTATACGCTGTGTTATTTTTGAGGTTAACTGAAAAAATTCATAATGAACCTGAATTAGAATTATGTTTAAAAAAATTTGAAAGTAGTGTTAATAACACCTACTCACATAATTAACCTATAAGAAAAGCATTGACTCTCTAGCTCTGCTGTTGTGCTATCTATTTTTACTCCTTCATAGTAATATCTCGCTTAAGTTGAATCCATAAATATAATCCTATTAGGCAAGTTAATATTTCTGTTATAGTCATCGACCATATAACTCCATCTAAACCAAAAGTATATTTTCCTAAAATCATAATAGGAATTAATAATGTTCCCTGCACTACAGACATTAGTGTTGCCTCTTTGCCTCTTCCAGCTCCTTGAAATATTGCTATAAAAAGACCAGTAATGCCAGCAAACAAAGCTGAAATAAGCATAGCTATCAAAATGTATATACCAGTGTTTATTACGTAAGTATTGTTGCTAAATAAATGTACTATTGGTTCTCTGAAAATAAACATTATCAATGAAAAGGCCATAGTTAGGATTAAAATATAGGCTGCAGTAATATTTATAATACCCTTCATTCGTTTTATATTCTTAGCTGCATATGCATAAGCAATTAAGGGAATAACTCCAATATATAACCCTTTAGCAGCAAACTGAGCAAGTTGGGCAAGTCGCAGAGCTATTCCGAATGCAGCAACAGCATAGTCGCCATAGTATGCTGAAAAATTATTTAACAATAAAACGGAAACAATCATAAATGCATCTAATAGGAAAGAGGATATTCCTATCTTAAAAATATCTTTAAGCATGCTAAGCGTTGGTTTGAATGTACTTATGGAAACTGTCAAAGTAGAACTTTTGTTTTTAAGGTAATAAACATAGTACAATACTGCACATGTATTCGCAACAACTGTTCCAATTGCTGCTCCTACAATATTTAAATGACATGTAAAAATTAATATGGGGTCCAAAACAATATTTATGATAACACTTATAAACATACCATTCATCGAGACCTTTGATGCTCCCTCCGCTCGTACTACTTGCCCTAATGCAAAGTTAGCAATTACAAATGGACTTCCTAAGATAAGAACCATAATAAAATCTTTGGTGAACAAAACTGTATCACCTTTTGCCCCTAATACTTTTAGAATAGGGTCAATTAAAGGTATCGCGAATAACATAAAAATAAATCCAGCGAGTATACTTAAGAAAAAAGTAACTGATGAAACTTTTTTTGCATCCTCTAATTTTCTCTCCCCAAGTAACCTAGATATATAGGTTCCACCACCTACACCAAAAACATTTCCAATTCCCGATAATATGATTGTAAAAGGTAAGGCTAATGTGACAGCTGTCATCATTGCTGTGTTATTTAGCTTTCCAATAAAAAAAGCGTCAATAACATTATAAATCATAATAACGGACATCCCCAGCATCATGGGCACTGCCATGTGTGTTATTGCTTTTGGTATAGTTGCTTGTTCAAAATAATAAGTTCCTGTTTTTTTCATTTAATTAACCCCCACTGCAATTTTTCGTGCTAAAACATCATACTTCTGTAAGATAGTATATTTTGTTATAATAGTGTTATTATTCCTTTTGTACAATTTAAGCGTATTCTTTGTTCAATATATTTGTCACATTATCGATAACAATGTATTGATTTAAATTTACACATTTAAAATTCTCATCTCTCGAAAAAGAATATTTATGTTTCCTTAGCAACATAAATATTCTATCACTTTATTGTTTCCTTGTCAATAATAAAGTGGGGCTGTATCATACGCTGATGTTCCAGCGTTTTGATACAGCCCCACTTTAGGCTACTTTTTGATACGACCCCATTATTCAAAATCATTTCGATTTGTTATATCTACATTTTGTTTCTTTATTTCTGCATCCAAATGCCTACTATACTTATCCACGAAGCTAAGCATGATATCAAATTGTTCCTCGGTTACCTGCTCAAATATGGCTTTATCCCGCTCTTGAAACTCTTTGTGCAGTTCCTCATGGACTTTGTTAATTGCTTTCCCTTGCTCAGTAAGGCTAAAATAGATTTCTTTCTTGTTATCCGGTTTCTGGTAGCTTTCGATAATGCCTTTTTTTATGAGCTTCTTAGTTAATTTACTTATGGCACCCCTGGTCATATAAAAGGACTCCGCAAGTTTTGTCACGTTAGAATCTACATTTCTTCCAATGTATTCGATGCAATGTACTTCAGAAGACTTATAAGCCTTAAGAGTGTCTTTCATCTTAGGCTTATTAAGCGAAACTATCTTGTTTAATAAGTCCCTGAAACCCATCATGACTTGTTCTTCTTTGTTCATGACCTGTCCTCCCACTCGTTAGTGTATTAACAATATTATATCAAATTTTTGTTTCTATTTCAACAATGTTAAAGTAATTATTAAAGGAGCCTTATGCCATCACCGGATTCGTGGGCAAACAACGAGGAAAACCATGTTAGTATATGGACCATTTGTTATGAATACAGAGCAAGAGATTAATGAAGCTTATCAAGACTACCAAAATACAGGGTTTGGCGGCTGGCCATGGGAAAACAATGCTCCAGTTAGCCCGCGAGAAAAACTAAGATTCGCCCTTTATGAGGATGGAACCTTGGAAGATAGAGAAAATAAAAGGTAAAATAGATATCTTAAGGGATTACAGATAAATTCGTGTAAATACGAATTTATTTGTAGTCCCTTTTGTATACCCAGTTTTTAATATGTAACACATTATAATAATTGAATTGTATTACAACAGGATGATCAATAAATATGTATTGTTAATAAAGTGTAAATATAGTAATATATTAATATTGTAAATGTTTTAATGTATGGGGGGAATCTAATTGAAAAAGTATTTAAGTATTTTGGTGTGTTTAATCGTGCTATTTTTAAATATTTCTGTAGTTGCGAATGCGGCATCGGAGACAAAAGCACCAACACCAACAACAGCAACACCGACAACAAAAGCGACAACGACAACAACAACAACAACAGTACTTTCAGAAGTAAACTTTATTTCAAACGGCGGTTCAGAAGTCGCAGATATATCTGTTGAGTACAATGGGAAAGCGGTTAAACCGTTAGATCCGACTAAGACAGGCTATACATTTGGGGGATGGTATAAAGAGAATAATACCTTTGCAGAGCCCTTTGATTTTGAAAATACTGCTATAATTAAAGACATGTCACTATTTGCGAAGTGGACAATAAATAGCTATGCAGTTATCTTTAATAGTCAAGGCGGAAGCTCTATAAACAATATAAGTGCAGATGATAACAATGCAATAGCTGCGCCAGCTGATCCAACAAGATCAGGTTATACATTTGGTGGGTGGTACAAAGAAGCTGGGTGTATAAATCCATGGAACTTTACAACTGATAAAGTAACAGGAAATACAACGTTATATGCAAAGTGGAAAGTTGTGACTCCAGTATCTCCAACGGGATTAACTGCAGCATCACAAGGGTATAACAGTATTAGTATCAAGTGGGGTGCTGTAACTGGAGCTAGTGGGTATGAAGTTTACAGGTCAACATCTAATGGGGGCACCTATACATTAATTTCAACAACTAATGCAACAAATTATACCGATACAGGACTTACAACAGGTAGCAATTATTACTATAAGGTTAAAGCCTATAGAAATGTTGGTAATGTTAAGGTATACAGTAGCGATTCAACTATAATAAGCTCAAAACCAATACTATCTGCACCTACAAATTTAAAATCTACTCGAATTAGTTCTAATAGTATTAGAATTACCTGGAGTGGTGTTTCGGGAGCAAATGGTTATGAACTATATAGTGCTACATCGAGTGCTGGATATTATAAATTATTAACTAAGACGAAATCAACCTATTATACAAATTCAGGTTTAATAACAGGGAAAACTTATTATTATAGAATTAGGTCCGTCCGAACTATTGGAAAAACAAGTGTATATAGTAATTGGACTGCAATGGCTACTAAAATAATCGCAGACATTGTTTATAATAATTTAGTACAGCCTAATGCAGTATTTGGGAAGTATGCAGGTTTAAAGATAGAAATATTAGATGAAACAAGCAATCGTTTTTTAATTAGAAAATCTAATGGTGCTCAAATGTGGGTAGCTTGTAACAAGGTTTCTGTACCTTCAAATCCAGGTACTAATACAAAATATTTGGATAAAAAGCAACTTGAAACTTATGTAAATATCACATGCAACTTTGTAAGTAAAACAAATTTCTTTACTTGGGTGGATTTAAATAGGCAAAGAGTTAATATCTTCACTGGTAGAGCAGGATGCTGGGTTTTATTGAAAGCATACTCCTGTGCAACGGGTAACAATATAACTCCTTCAAAGAGAGGATTATTTACAATTCAAGATAAAGGATATTCTTTCGTTGCAGGTTCTAAAACAATAGTTAAATATTGGACAAGGTATAGTGGGAATTACATGCTACATTCAATAATTTTAACTAACTCTGGAAAGGTAGCCGACGGAACAATAGGAAAAAGAGTTTCCCATGGATGTATTCGCATGCCATTGGATATGGCAAAATGGTATTATGAAAAAATGGTAAAAGGTTCATTAATATGGGTAAATTAAAAAAACGAGCAAGGACGAACTAAACTTTACAGTAGTAAATGGACATAGCTATTTTTTAGTTGTGTCCATTTACCAGTGGTGAAGTTATGAAATAGGAGGAGTGGCTGATGAAAATAAAAGCATTGAGATCAGCATTCCCACATACCATTCCTGTTTTAATGGGATATATGTTTATGGGAATTGCATTTGGAATATTGCTAAGAAGTAAAGGATATAATTTTGGTTGGGCAACACTGATGAGTACTACAATTTTCGCAGGTTCTATGCAATTTGTGTCAATTAACCTTTTAACAAGTAATTTTAATCTTGCTACGGTGGTCTCTATGACACTTATGGTAAATGCTCGTCATTTATTTTATGGATTATCTATGCTTGACCAATTTAAGGATATGGGAAAGAAAAAGCCATATATGATTTTTTCGCTTACAGATGAAACATTCTCTTTACTTTGCTCAGCAGAGCCGCCGCAGGATGTAAATAAAAATTGGTTCTATTTTTTTATAGCTTTACTTAATCATTTTTATTGGATAGCAGGTTCAGCAATTGGTGGAATTATAGGCTCCGTTTTGTCTTTTAACACTAAGGGAATTGATTTTGTTATGACAGCACTATTTGTAGTTATTTTCGTTGAACAGTGGAAGTCAAATAATAAGCACATACCTGCATTGATAGGAATTTGTGTTTCACTATTATGTCTTATTATTTTTGGGACAAGTAAATTTATTTTACCTTCTATGATTTTAATTTTAATTACACTAACACTGCTAAAAAGAACAATAGAAATGAGGAATAAGCAATGATATTAACAATGCAACAATCTTTAATTATAATTTTACTAATAGCCTTTATAACATTTTTAATAAGAGTAACTCCATTTATATTATTCCCATCTAATAAGAAAACTCCTAAATACATAGTATACTTAGGTAGCGTATTACCCTATGCAATTATTGGAATGTTAATTATTTACTGTTTAAAAGCAGTTTCTATTTCGAGTTTTCCTTTTGGATTGCCAGAATTAATATCAATTTTATTTATAGTACTAATTCATATTTGGAAGAAAAATTCACTACTTAGTATTGGGGGGGGTACAATATTTTACATGTTACTTGTCCAGTTTATATTTGTCTGATAATTAATTATGACTAATTAAGACTAAATACGACACAATATTACAGAATACCCATCAATATAAAATGCATAAACCTGATTTAGATGTTATTATAGGTATACAAAGATAAAAAATTGCTTTGTATATTAAAATCGGGAAGGTGAGGTACAGAATATGAAGAAGAATTTAAGAATGTTAATATTAACTTTAGGTATTTTAGTAACAACAGGAATAAGTTCAGCGGTGTATGCTAAAGATTGTACTGCTACTACCAATTATACAGTTAACTCAGTAGAAAGTTTACAGAAGATATGTGCTAAATATGGAATTGCAGTTCCAAAGGGTTTAGATATTAAACCTCAGGTAACAGCACCTACAAAGTCAACCTCTAGCAAGGCAACTCCTACAAAGGCAGTTCCTAGCAAGGCAACACCTACAAAGACAACTACAACACCAAGTTTAACAGAAAATAACAAAATAGAAAAAGAAGTAGTAACATTAGTTAATCAAGAAAGATCAAAACAAGGACTAGCTCCTTTAAAGGAGAATGTGCAACTTTCAAATGTAGCTAGAACTAAGTCAAAGGATATGGTAGATAAAAACTATTTTTCTCATACATCACCTACTTATGGATCACCTTTTGATATGATGAAACAATTCGGAATAACATATACGGCAGCTGGTGAAAATATTGCAATGGGTCAACAAAGCGCGGCTTCAGTAATGAGTTCTTGGATGAACTCTCCAGGACATAGAGCTAATATTTTAAGTAAAAATTTTACTGAAATAGGAGTTGGATTAGCAAAAAACAATAGTGGAACTATTTATTGGACTCAAGAATTTATAGGAAAATAAAGAAATAAATACACATCCATGTTTCTAAATATTGGCGTTTGACAATATTTAGAAACTTGGATTTTTTTAATTATTTATATGCTGATAAATCGAAAAGCTTATCCACAGTAACAAATCTGTACCCCATTTCATTTTTGCACTTACTTTAAATCCATACATTTCTACCAAGAATTTTAATTGAACGTAACTCTGAAGGAAATAAACATTTATATCCGATATTTTGAAAAACAGTTTGCATACCATAATGAGGACAAACAAAACTATTAGCTAATAATCATAATTTAGAGTTGAAAATAGGTTCTTATATGGAACATATTATGGTAATATTATAATTATAGACGTTAATACAATATTAAGGGAATTATGTAGTAGTAAAGTATTAAATCTATGTAGGGGGACATTATTATGACATACTGTAGTAAATGCGGTTCTAAAGTTGAAGCCACTGACGGGTTTTGTCCAAAGTGTGGCGCGAGGGTAAATCAGACTTCAAATGAAAATCGTAGCAAAGAAAGAATGGACCAAACATTCGAACATGTTAAATCTGTAACCAATCAAATTAACTTTTCAGAAATAATTAACATTTTTAAAAATTCAGCATTAAATCCTGTTTCTGGTGGCGGACAATTTGTAGCTAAGACACAGAAAACATCTGTTATAATTATCACGATTATGCTAACCTTTCTACAAGGTATACTCGGTATTTGGAGAGTTAATCAGATTATCAGTAGCGTATCAACAATTCTAACAAATTTTTATCGGAATATATCTTCGTTATCAGCTTTATTTGGTCAAAATTCCTCATACTATAGTGTGGATGCCGGTAACTTAGACTCCATGAACAGAGCTATAGATCAATTTAAATATTTGGATACTATACCATACGGTAAAATATTTATTGGAAATTGTGAATTATACTTAGTAGGATTGCTGGTTTTATTTATTTCTATATATTTAGGAATAAGTATATTTGCAAAAGTAAAATGCACACCATTCATAGTGTTTAAGGCTATATTGATTTCAACTTTACCTATATTTATTTGTGAAATTATTTCGATTTTATTTTCATATTTCTCTATATATTTAGGAATTATTTTTGTTATTTTAGGTGTATTTATTTCAATTGTAACCTTAGCTATTATAGTTAAAGAAAGTTTTGATATAAATGCAAATCTATGTGTTTTAATTATATCGATATCCGCTGTGATCGCTTTAACAGCATTTTTTATAGCGTATTTTTATCATTTGTCAGATGTAATTAAGGCAATAGTATATAAATATACTACTTTATTAAACCAATAATAATAAAAAGCGGGGGACTTAAAATGAAATTCTGTACTAAATGTGGCAACGAAGTTAAAGAAGAACAAACTT
>Ga0209125_1001380_pt1 | contig 23100 bp, 17 predicted proteins | sample BarGraIncub1131A_FD_184503 | JGI IMG/M metagenome (GOLD analysis project Ga0209125, IMG submission 184503) | Arctic peat soil microbial communities from Barrow, Alaska - Barrow Graham LP Incubations 11-31A (SPAdes) (version 2) | ecosystem: Environmental > Terrestrial > Soil > Wetlands > Peat... | reverse complement strand
TTGTATTCTTGTTTCAAAATCTGATGAAAATAATGTGCGTAAAATTTATAATGGAAAATTACCTAAACGAGCATGTTTGTCTTTTCATACGATTGAAGTTGAACGATTTGTCAATGCGGAATTGTCTAAAAAACAAAATATTTTTTTAACGATTGCTTGGATGGAAAGTGTTGGAAATGTCTATCGCAAGGGTATTGATAAAGCTTTGATAGTATTTAAGTATTTAACCGAAAAAAAAGAATATAGTGAAGCAAAATTCTATCTCATAGGCAAAGAAGGCGAGGGATCAGATTATTTGAGAAAGCTTTGTGTTGACTTGAAAATAAGTGAAAAGGTAATTTTTACAGGAAGTATAGATGAAGAACTTAAAATAGAAATGCTCAAACTAAGCAAATATTATTTCCAACTATCTACTTATGAGGGCTTTGGGATTGCAGCAATAGAGGCTCTTGCAGCAAAGAATATTGTAATTCATTCTGGAAATGGAGCATTAAGCGAAACTATAAATGATTATGGAATAATGGTAGACATTGAAAGTGATATAGATCAGCTAGTCAATTATATTTATGAACAGTTATCAAATTATAATTACAAACAATTAGACATAGCTCAAAAACATGTACAAGATAATTATTCAAACATAAGAAGACAAAAAGATTTCGAAAAAATATTTAAGAATTAAATAACATGTTTAAAAACAATATTTTACTTATTACTGGTGGCACAGGATCCTTTGGTAACGCTGTACTCAAACGCTTTTTAGATACTAATATTAAAGAGATTAGAATTATCTCCAGAGATGAGAAAAAGCAGGATGATATGCGCCATCGGTTAAACAATCCTAAAGTAAAGTTTTATATTGGAGATATAAGAGATAAAAGGAGTTTGGACTACGCAATGCGTAATGTAGACTATGTGTTTCATGCTGCAGCTCTAAAACAGGTACCTTCATGTGAGTTTTTTCCAATCGAAGCAGTTAACACTAATATCCTGGGGGCTCAAAATGTATTTGATTCTGCCCTTCAATTTGGAGTTAAACGTGTAGTAGTACTTAGCACTGACAAAGCGGTTTATCCTATCAACGCCATGGGAATATCAAAAGCGATGATGGAAAAGGTTATGATTGCCAAAGCACGTGCCCAGGAAGATGATTCAGAAACCGTTTTCTGTGGTACGCGTTACGGAAATGTAATGGCTTCCAGAGGTTCAGTCATCCCACTTTTTATTGAACAATTAAAAGCTGGTAAGGACTTGACCGTTACGGATCCCAATATGACTCGATTCATGATGACACTGGATGATGCGGTTGATTTGGTAATATATGCTTTCCAACATGGTAAAAACGGGGATATGTTTATTCAAAAGTCTCCTGCTTCAACTATTGAAGATCTGGCCAAGGCTTTAATCGAATTATATAAATCTAATTGTAAAGTTCGTGTTATTGGTACGCGTCATGGAGAGAAACTCTATGAAACATTGGTTAACCGCGAAGAGATGGCCAAAGCCATTGACATGGGAGCATATTATCGTGTACCTGCTGATATTCGGGATCTTAACTATGAACGTTACTTCAGTGAAGGAGAAGAAAAGGTTTCGGTCATTGATGATTATCATTCACATAATACACACCGATTAGATATTACAGGAACTAAGGAGTTGTTATTAAAGTTGGATATGATTCGACAAGATTTAGGTTTAGAATAGAAAATAAGTTATGATTAAAGTAGGAATTACCGGTCAGGCAGGTTTCGTAGGTACACATCTTTTTAACACATTAAATCTAGATAAAGAACACTTTGAAACAATACCTTTTGAAGATCTTTTCTTTTCAGATGTTACGTTGCTTGAAGAATGGGTTTCTAAATGCGATGTAATCGTTCACCTGGCCGCTCTGAATAGACACAACGATCCTGATGTTATTTATAACACAAATATTTTGTTGGTCAATCAACTAATTGCTGCATGTGAGAAAACTCATTCTACACCTCATGTGTTATTCTCTTCTTCCACCCAGGAAGATAAAGACAATATGTATGGCAAATCAAAAAAAGAAGGCAGAAAGCTATTAGAAGTATGGGCAGATAAAAACGATGCTCAGTTTACCGGTCTGGTAATCCCCAATGTGTTTGGGCCTTTCGGCAATCCTTACTACAATTCTGTCGTCGCTACCTTTTGCCATCAGCTTACGCATAATCAAACTCCAAAAATAGAGGTTGACGGGGTATTAAAGTTAATTTATGTTGGAGAGTTGGTCGGTCAAATAATTGAACATATACTTTTAAATCATGATAAGCATATCAATGAAGTAGTAATTGAAGAAATTCATTTGCAGCATACTTCTGAGCTAAAAGTAACGCATCTGCTGAAGGTATTGCAAGAATTTAAAAGTGCTTATTTCAATAATGGAGTAATGCCTGCTTTAGATAAACCTTTTAGACTAAATCTATTTAATACATTTCTTTGTTATATAGACCATGCCTCTTTCTTCCCGTTTCCCCTAAAGATGAACCCTGACCAACGTGGTTCATTTGTTGAAACCATCAAACTCAATAGTGGTGGACAAGTATCATTCTCTACCACAGTCGCAGGTGTAACCCGTGGAAATCATTTTCATACCCGAAAAGCTGAACGTTTTGCGGTAATAAAGGGAAAGGCATTGATTGAGTTCAGGAAGATAGGCACTGATGAAGTGTTGTCTTTTGAACTGGATGGTGAGTACCCTTCTTTTGTAGATATGCCAATTTGGTACACACACAATATAAAAAACATTGGTACTGAAGAACTCTATACTATCTTCTGGATCAATGAGTTTTTTGATGCTAACGATCCTGATACATATTTTGAAGTAGTGTAATTTATTAAAAAGAGGATGAAAAAGTTAAAAGTAATAACCGTAGTAGGAACCAGACCTGAAATAATACGTTTATCGTGTGTTTTACAAAAATTAGATCAAAGTGAAGCAATTGAGCATGTATTAGTTCATACAGGACAAAACTATGATTACGAACTGAATGAACTGTTTTTTGAAGATCTTGGTCTTAGAAAACCCGATTACTTTCTGAATGCAGCAGGTAGCAATGCTACTACTACTGCAGGAAATATCTTAATCAATATAGACCCCATTTTGGAGAATGTTCAACCTGATGCTTTTTTAGTATTGGGAGATACCAACAGCTGTCTTTGTGCAATAGCAGCCAAAAAACGTCATATTCCAATATTTCACATGGAAGCAGGGAATCGCTGCTTTGACCAAAGGGTTCCTGAAGAAACAAATCGCAAAATAGTTGATCACATCAGCGATATCAATCTTACGTATAGTTCTATTGCAAGAGAATATCTTCTCCGGGAAGGTTTACCAGCAGATAGAATCATAAAAACGGGTAGCCCAATGTTTGAGGTGTTAAACACATACCTACCTAAAGTTGAAAAATCGACTATATTAAAAGAACTCGATTTAATTAAACAGCAATATTTTGTAGTTTCAGCTCATAGGGAAGAAAATATAGCTTCTGAAAATAACTTTTTCAATTTGGTTAAAATCCTGAACAATTTAGCTGAAACATATAATCTACCGGTAATCGTGACAACACACCCTCGAACAAGAAAGATGATTGAAAAGCACAATATTCAGTTTAATTCGAGGGTGAAGTTGATGAAACCCTTTGGATTGAGTGATTATATCAACCTTCAAATGAACGCTAAAGCTGTACTTTCCGATAGTGGTACCATCAGTGAAGAGTCTTCTATTTTAAATTTCAGGGCTTTAAATATACGCGAAGCTCACGAACGCCCGGAGGCTATGGAAGAGGCTTCAGTAATGATGGTTGGATTGAATCCTGAGCGTGTAATGCAGGGATTAACTCAATTGCATTATCAGAATATTGAAGACAGGAACTTTAGAACGGTTACTGATTATAGTATGCCAAATGTATCGGACAAAGTTGTGCGAATTATTTTGTCGTATACAGGTTATGTTAAACGTGTAGTATGGAGCGAAAATTAGAAGATCAAATGAACATAATATTTGTCACGATTGCCTATCCTAATAACTTAAATGAGTCAAATATATATAGTGATCTTATGGAAGAGTTTGCTTCACAAGGTCATAATATTTATGTTGTCTGTTCAACAGAAAAACGCTACAATAAAGAAACGTATCTTGATAGAACTTCGATAATAAAAATTCTAAGAGTAAAAACCGGAAATATCAAATCTAATCCTAATTTGATAACAAAAGGACTTGCACTACTTTCTTTTCAGGGTAAAATTATTGCTTCAATAAAGAAATATTTACCTTCAATTTCATTTGATTTAATTCTATACTCAACACCGCCAATACAATACAATAAGATAATTAAGTATCTGAGAAGCAAAAGTCAAGCGTACACTTATTTATTATTGAAAGATATTTTCCCTCAAAATGCAATAGATCTGAATCTAATTAATAAATGGAACCCCATTTATTATTATTTTAGAAAAAAAGAAAAGGAAACATACAAATTATCCGACAGAATAGGTTGTATGTCAGAAGCAAATATGAAATACATTTTAAAACATAATCCATTTATTTCACCAAATAAAGTTGAAGTTTGTCCAAACAGTTTACGCAAAGGGGATTTCCCGGATGAGAATGAACGAAAAGCAATACGCAATAAGATCCGTAACTCACTTTTTATTTCGGAAGAAGATTTATTATTAATTTATGGCGGTAATCTTGGAATAGCGCAAGGACTTGATTTTCTATTAAATATTTTTGATGCTTTAAGTAATTGCAATAAAGTAAAAATATTAATTGTTGGAGATGGCACAGAATATTCAAAAATAAAGTTACATCTTAACAACCATAGTTATCACAATGTAACTTTATTGACACGGATATCGCCTGATCTTTTTAAAGAGATGTTATTTGCTGCAGATTTTGGTTTAATTTTTCTAGATTCTCGTTTTACAATTCCAAATTTTCCCTCAAGATTAACTTCATATCTTAATGCTGGTCTTCCTGTAATTTCATGTACAGATAATGTTTGTGATGTTGGAGAAATTATTGAAAAAGAAGAATGTGGTTTTAAAGTTCTTTCAGGGGATATAGAAAGATTTATTTCAATTATAAAATATATTCAGAATAATCCATTATTACTAAAACAAATGTCAATAAACGCTAAATTATTATTTGAAAAAGAATATACAACAATTGTGAGTTATAATATTATTATGAAAAACCTGAATGAATTGTACTTGATATTGATGCAATAACCCAAAATCATGAACCGGATTATAAAATGATTGAAAACCTAGCAATTGAATGCCGTATGCCGTTTTGTTATGGAGGTGGGATTAAAAAGTAGATCAGGCTCAACGAATATTCAGTCTAGGAGTTGAAAAAATAGCAATTAGTTCCATCTCAGTAGTTGTTACAGCGATGGCAGAGCGCGTAGGTAATCAGAGTGTGGTAGTAGTCATGAATGTCAGGAAAAAATTATTTGGTAATAAGTATGAAATTTGGACACATAATGGCACTAAAAACACCGGTATGAATCCTGTAGATTTTGCCATTGAAATGGAGAAACTTGGCGCAGGCGAGATTGTGATTAACTCAATCGATTCTGATGGTGTTATGAAAGGTTATGACCTGAACCTGATACAAAAGGTAAGAGATGTTGTAAATATACCCATGACCATTATGGGTGGTGCTGGTTCTTTAGAGGATATTGGTACAGTTATAAAACAACACGGAATTATCGGTGCTGCAGCTGGCAGTTTATTCGTTTTTAAAGGCAAGTATCGTGCAGTCTTAATTAGTTATCCAAACAAAGTGGAGAAAGGGGATCTGATAATAAGCAATTTCCTTGATCAGTAGAAATAGTTTATAATTTACCAAAATAACTGTAACAAGGTTATTCTCAATGATATTTTAGATTTATTTATATGAAACAAATATTACAGTCTTTTAAGTCTGGAGACACCCTTCTCGAGGAAGTACCGTCTCCGGTTATCAGCCGGGGTACAGTTTTAATTCAAACTACCCATTCTCTTGTGTCGTTGGGTACTGAAAGGATGTTGGTTGAGTTTGGCAAGTCAAATCTTGTTTCTAAAGCCCTTCAACAGCCTGATAGAGTGAAGCAAGTACTCGGAAAGATTAAAAGCGAAGGATTATTGCCAACTCTTGAAGCGGTATTCAGTAAGTTGGAACAACCCTTACCGTTGGGGTATTGCAATGTGGGAAAGGTTGTTGCCGTGGGTGAAGGTGTCGCAGAGTTTGCCATTGGAGATCGGGTAGCTTCCAATGGTCAGCATGCGGAATATGTTTGTATACCCCAAAACCTTGTAGCAAAAATCCCTGACAATGTTAGCGATGAAGAGGCTGCTTTTACCGTAATTGGTTCTATCGGACTGCAGGGGATTAGACTTTGTAGTCCAACTTTTGGTGAAACCATTGTGGTTATTGGCCTCGGGCTTATTGGTCTTCTTACAGCTCAGATGCTTTTAGCCAACGGGTGCAAAGTAATAGGAATTGATATTGATAAAGATAAATGCGTACTTGCTGAAAAATGGGGGGTTGAAACAGTGAATCCGGTAGACGGGGTTGATCCTGTTAAAGTAGTTTTGGACGGAACTAGGGGAAATGGTGCAGATGGAGTTATCATCACCGCCTCGGCCAAAACTAATGAGATTATATCACAAGCTGCACAAATGAGCCGTAAAAGAGGCCGTATAATTCTGGTAGGTGTTATCAGTCTGAACATCTGCCGGGCTGAGTTTTATGAAAAAGAGCTTACTTTTCAGGTTTCCTGCTCTTATGGTCCTGGTCGCTATGATACCAACTACGAACAAAAAGGGATTGATTATCCTTTGCAATATGTTAGATGGACAGAAAAAAGAAACTTCGAAGCAATCCTACAAGCCATTAGTATGGGCAAACTACATGTGCGAGAACTCATTACAGAAATAGTTGAGTTAAATGATTTTCAAAAAATATATGGAGATATTGGCAAGAGTAAATCCGTAGCTTCAATTTTAAGATACCCGAATTTTGATAAAACGATTGAGTGTGCAGATTTGCAACATACAATAGTTTTGGCTAAACATAACTTCACCGGTGCAAAAGGTGTGATTGGAGTGATAGGAGCAGGTAACTTTACAAAAATGACCATGTTGCCTGCTTTAAAAGGGTCAGGTGCAAATTACAATTATATTGCTTCATCAGGAGGTGTAACCGGAACAGCACTTGCCAAGAAATTTGGCTTCAGCCATAGCACGACCGACTACAAACAAATATTAGCTGATAAAGATGTTGATACTATTATAATCACTACACAACATAACTCTCATGCCTCTCTGGTAATTGAAGCGCTCAAGGAAGGCAAACATGTATTCGTTGAAAAACCGCTGGCACTAAATCCGGAACAACTCAATCAAATCATTACAACCTATCAACCTTTATCTTCACAAACCCTCACCGTCGGATTCAACCGTCGTTTCTCACCCCATATTAAGGCTATCAAAAAATATTTAGGTTTGCAACCGGGCCCTATCAACATAAATGCAACAATGAATGCAGGGTTTATACCAGCAAATGTTTGGGTACATGATATGTTAAAAGGGGGTGGTAGAATTATTGGTGAAGCATGTCACTATCTTGATTTATGTGTCTTTCTCACAGGTTCCGAAATTGAATCGGTTTGTCTCAATGCCATGGGAGAAAACATCTTAGAAAACACAGATAATGCAAGTATTTTACTGAAATTTAAAAATGGCAGTAATGCTGTGGTCAATTATTTCGCTAACGGGTCTAAAGCATATAGCAAAGAAAGAATTGAGGTATATTCTCGTGAGAGAACTTGGATTGTGGATAATTTCAGGACTACAAAAGCATTTGGTGTGAAGGGCTTTAAGAATTTGAAAACTAAAATAGACAAAGGACACAAAGACCAGTTTCATGAATTTATTAAACGTATCCAAACAGGAGGAGAACCTTTGATTCCTTTTAATGATATTGTTAATGTAACCAAAGCATCTTTTGCTGTTATCCGGAGTTTGAAGGAGAAGAAGTGGGTAGATTTGTAAATAAAAAATAAAAAAATTCAGACAAAAAAGTGAAAATAGATCTTATAGCCGGTGCACGACCAAATTTCATGAAAATAGCACCTATTATTGAGGCCATTCATAAAGCTCAAAAGGAAGGTAATGAAATCAGTTACCGTCTCATTCACACCGGACAGCATTATGATAAGAACATGAGTGGTAGTTTCTTTGATCAACTTGGTATCCCCGCCCCAAACGTAAACCTTGAAGCCGGGGGCGGAACGCAAGCAGAACAAACTGCAGCCATTATGATTGGCTATGAAAAACTTTTGATAAAAGAAAAAACTGATCTTTGCCTGGTCGTTGGAGATGTTACATCTACGATGGCATGTGCGATTAGTGCCCAAAAGTTGCATATTCCGGTCGCACATATAGAGGGTGGCATTCGATCTGGCGATTGGTCCATGCCCGAAGAAATCAACCGCATGGTAACTGACAGCATCACTAATTATTTTTTTACCACTACTGAAATAGCCAATAAAAGTCTTAGAAAATTAGGGATTGAGGATGAAAGAATATTCTTTGTTGGCAATACTATGATTGATACTTTGTTAAAGCATCGCCACCGCTTCCAGAAACCAGCCATATGGGATGAAATCGGACTTTCAAAAGGAAAGTACATTGTGATGACACTCCACAGACCTTCTAATGTAGATGAGGAAGAGAAGCTAGGTGATTTAATAAATGAAATCATCTTGAATTCTAGAGGCTTAGATTTAATTTTTCCTGTTCACCCTAGAACTGCTAAAATATTGAATCATTTAGGTATTAAGAATGAAAGGTTACACATGATTGAACCTTTAGGATACCTTGAATTTAATTTTTTAGTAGAAAGTTCTTTTTTGGTGATAACTGATTCAGGTGGTATAACAGAAGAAACAACTGTGATGGGTATCCCATGTATGACTTTAAGAGACAATACTGAGCGACCTGAGACTATTACAATAGGAACCAATGAGCTTATTGGGACAAATCCAAAGACTATAAAACCTGCGATGGATAAACTCTTCAGTGGTCAATGGAAAAAAGGGGGTATTCCTGAACTTTGGGATGGCAAAACATCAGAACGAATTGTAGATGTACTATTAAAAATGAAGAAATAAATAACTACCAGCTTATTCTCTTCATTAAATATTATGACTGTTTAGTAAAAAAAACTTATCGTATTTAATGATTGCATTTAGTAGGATATACCTATATATTCAAACCATTTTCAAACTAGGCATCTTAAACGTTGCTTATGTTGCTTGGTATAGGTTTACTTTAAAATCAGGTATCCGCACATACTTTTTCCCGAAAAGAAAATTTCATATTACAGATGATGTCTTTCTAAAATGCCAGGTGCGTTCTAATTATCCCTCAATATGGAAAAATAGGCTCCTTGAAGATGCAGATAAAATCACTAACGGTGAAATCAGGTATTATGCCTATCATTGGAAAAATATTGGTAATCCTCCAAACTGGTTTTTAAATCCTTTTAATAACCACATATACCCAAAGATTCAAAATCATTGGTCCCGGTTACCAGATTTTCTTCCTGAAGTAGGTGATATAAAAAATATTTGGGAAGCATCACGCTTTGAATGGGTTAACACTTTATCCAGAGCATTTGCCGTTACAGGTAAGACTGAATACATAGAGACCCTTAACAACTGGATTAACGACTGGGCAGAGAATAACCCATTGAATGAAGGACCAAACTGGAAATGCGGACAGGAAGCATCAATACGTGTTTTTAATTTGATTAATACAGCCTTAATTCTTGATCAAGATGACAAGCCATCTAAAGTGTTATGCGATTTAATTTATGCGCATCTCGAACGAATAAATTCCAACATCCTTTACGCTATTGCTCAGGACAACAATCATGGAATTAGCGAAGCAACAGCGTTATTTATTGGGGGTAATTGGCTTAACTCAAATTCAAACATTTATCCTAAAGCATCTCAGTTTGCTACCAAAGGACGAAAATGGATTGAAAATCGAATCAAGGAATTAGTAGAAGATGATGGTGGTTTCTCTCAACATTCAATAACTTATCAACGTGTTTTATTAGACACATTAATTTTTGCAGAATTTTGGAGGCAAAAACTTGAGTTACCTGCTTTTAGTGATATTTTTTATTCTAAAGCAAATGCAGCCATTAACTGGCTATGGATATTAACAGACGAAAAATCCGGGAATTGTCCAAACCTTGGGTCGAATGATGGAGCATTATTTCTAAATATGCACTCATGTGAATATCGGGATTTTCGTCCCTCTCTTCAAACTGCATCAGTTTTATTTTCAAACAAAAAATACTTTGATGGAGGTATTTGGGATGAACCTCTCTATTGGTTTGAAAAATTAAATGTTCACTTTGAAAATAAATACAAAAAAAAGGTAAGCGAGGTATTGAATAGTGGCTATGTTGTGATGAAATCACCCCTATCATGGTGTTTATTGCGCTTTCCACATTTTCGTTTCAGACCATCACATAATGATGTTTTTCATTTTGATTTATGGTACAAAGGGGAAAACATAATACAGGATTCCGGGACATATTCATATAATTCGCCAATTTCAGAGAAGTTTGTTGATTATAAATCTGTTCATTCCCATAATACTGTTTCCTTTGATAATAAAGAACAAATGACAGTTTTAGGTCGTTTTCTTCTTGGAAATTGGATAACTCCTGATTCAATTAGTCCCATAAGCAACAATAATGATAACCTTCAAATCTGGGAGGGTCAATATTCAGATTCAAGAAGTAACAGTCATAAACGAAAAATAACTCAGACGGAAAATTCATGGATCATTGAGGACATTTTATCCGGTAATTTTAAGACAGCTACGATTGGATTTAACCTGAGAGCAGATAAACTTTCTATTGAAAACAACATCATCAAAATGACTTGGGGAGAGATCAATTTTTCAGCAAACACAAAATTTGAAATCCATCAAAATTTTATTTCAGATTATTATTGGGAAACTCATTCATCAAACAGACTTATTATTCAAATAGATAAAGCTCAAAGTTTTGTCACTACAATAAAACTAAATTCATGAGGATTCTTTTAATCCATCAATACTTTCTGGAGAAAGATGATCCGGGTGGTTCCAGGTTTAATGAAATAACAAAAAAATGGTCTGAGATGGGCCACGAAATAACCGTTTTGACTGGCATGATGCATTATAATGGATTAACAAAACGGAGTGAATACAAAGGGAAATTTTTTGTTCACAAACAGCACGATAAAGTTTCAGTTTGGAGATGCCATGTTTCTGAATCATATAACAAGAATTTTTTTGGACGGTTATGGGGGTATTTTAGCTTTGTCTTTTCTTCAACATGGGTCGGTCTGTTTAAGACTAAACAAAAATTTGATTTAATTCTTGTAACCTCTCCTCCATTATTTGTAGGGATAACTGCTTATATACTTTCGCGAGTAAAAAGAATTCCATTTATATTCGAGATCAGAGACCTATGGCCTGTATCGGCTATAGATACCGGTGTAATCACTAATAAAATTATTATACGTTTTGCTTATTGGTTCGAGGGTTTCATTTATAAAACAGCACATTTAATCAATGTATTGACACCTGCTTTTAGGGATGCACTGATTCAGAAAAAGAAAGTTCGTCCTGAAAAGATTATTTTTATTCCTAATGCTGCGGATTTTGAATTATCGGATGAAATAATGGTGTCTTTTGATGCAAAAGCATTCCGCAAAGAAAAAGGGATTGATAACAATTTTGTCATAACTTATGTTGGTGCTCATGGTGTTGCTAACCATCTAGTTCAGCTTTTAGATACTGCCGATTTATTGAAAGACACTAATGTGTTATTTCAACTTATAGGTAGTGGAATGCAAAAACAAAATCTTATAGATGAAGCAAGTACAAGAAAACTTGCAAATATTAGATTCATTGATTCAGTACCTAAAAAAGATATATTTAAATATATTCTAGCATCGGATCTTGGTACTTCTGTTCTAAAACGTGTTGACACATTTAAAACAATTTATAGTAATAAGACTTTTGATTATATGGCATGTAAAAAGCCCATTCTGCTTATAATAGATGGGGTTTCCCGTGATTTAGTAGAAGAAGCAGATTGTGGTGTTTTTGCAGAACCGGAACGACCGGATGATATTGCAAAAAAAATAAGAATGTATTTGCAAAATCCTGAACTATTACAAAAGCAAGGAGAAAACGGCTATAATTATGCAAAATTACATTTTGATCGTGCCATTTTATCAAAGAAATACATCGAATTAATCCAATCTTCAATTTAGAATGTTATGGTTTTAAGAGCTCTTAACTTTCATTCACAATCAATTGCAAATATTCACCTCAATACTTTAGATGGAAGTTTTTTATCAAAGATGGGGTTTAGATTTCTTACTTCATTATATTCATTTCTTATTTGTAAAGAAGTTGTTTTGGTCTCCCTTGAAAATGAAAATGTAACAGGATTTGTTTCATTTTCATCAGATTCTTCAAAGATGATGAAAAAGTTCTTCATTTACAGCCCATTTTGTATCATTAGAATTATTGGAATTGTTATTTCTTCACCTGTTTTTATTAAACGTATAGCAGAGACTTTTACTGTGCTGTTTAAGTTAAAAACAACCCAAACAAAAATGGGCAAAGTTGACTTACCAAGTGCTGAGCTTCTTTCTATCTCGGTAGATCCAACCTGTCAAAAAACCGGTATAGGTAAACAATTGCTTCAAGCACTTGAAGATCACCTCAGGGAAAATAGTATAAAAAAATATAAAGTAATTGCTGGTTCAACCCTTGAGAGTGCAAATAGCTTTTATAAAAAAAATGGCTTTATATTAGTTTCTCAGGTTATAATCCACGGGAATGATTTATCTAATATTTATGTAAAAGAGTTGTAATTTAATTCTTTTTCGAGAAAATATTGCTCATCATTGCAAATAGATCATATATCCAAGACCTAAAACAAATAAAATGAGTTTTTATGTTTTAGAAATCCAATATTATATTCTAAATTTTTAATGATTATTAAACGTATATTCGATATTTGTTCAGCCATTTTCGGGCTTTTCTTTTTATCCCCACTTTTTTTAGTAATTATTCTTCTGATAAAAATAAAAATGCCGGGTCCTACATTTTTTATTCAATATAGAGTTGGCAAAGATGCTAAACTATTTAAAATGGTCAAATTTAGAACTATGAAGATAAATCATAGTGGAAGCAGCATTTCAATAAAAGGGGAAAGTAGAATTACTCAATTTGGAGCTATCTTACGAAAATATAAACTAGATGAATTACCTGAATTATGGAACGTTTTAATAGGTGACATGAGCTTTGTTGGACCCAGACCGGATGTCCCCGGATATGCAGATATGTTAAAAAATGGTGACCGTTTATTATTAACATTCAAACCTGGTATTACAGGAGCAGCAAGTTTAAAATACGCTAACGAGGAGGAGTTGCTTGCGATGCAAGAAGATCCTATTAAGTTTAACGATGAAATTCTTTATCCCGAAAAAGTAAGAATTAATATTAATTATATAAAAAATTGGTCATTTTTGTTGGATTTAAAAATTATTTTCTTCACCCTCATTGGTAAAAAGATGAAAAAACCATGGCTAAACTAATAATAAATTATTGAAAATGAAATCAAAAATCTGGCTCTCCTCCCCACATATGGGTTGTAATGAACAAAAATATGTAAAGGAGGCTTTCGATACAAACTGGGTTGCACCATTGGGACCTAACGTTAACGAATTTGAAAAAGCTTTAGAAAATTATACCAAGATTGGTCACGCCTCGGCTCTTAGTGCTGGTACAGCAGCAATCCATCTGTCATTAATACTATTAGGTGTTGAGCCTGGAGATGAAGTGATTGCCTCATCTTTTACATTTTCTGCTACAGTAAATCCCATTTTATATCTGGGAGCCATACCTATACTCATAGACAGTGAACCTGATACATGGAATATGAGTCCAGTTATACTTGAACAGGCTATTAAAGAAAGACTTTCACTTGGTCGAAAACCTAAAGCAATCATCCCTGTTCACTTATATGGTATGCCAGCAAAATTGGATGATATAATGGAGATTGCAAATCGGTACGAAATCCCCGTTATTGAAGATGCTGCCGAGGCATTAGGAAGTAGATATAAAGGAAGATCCTTGGGTACATTCGGATTAATGGGTATTTTATCTTTTAATGGAAATAAAATTATTACTACTTCAGGTGGTGGAGCATTAATTTCTAACGATAAGTCGCTTATAGATCGATCCCGCTTTCTGGCTACTCAAGCTCGTGATGAAGCCCCTCACTACCAACACTCTGTTATTGGATATAACTATCGGATGAGTAATATAGTAGCAGGTATCGGTCGAGGTCAGATGGAAGTGCTTGAAGAACGAATTGCCCAAAGAAGAGCGAACTTCAACTATTACAAGAAACGATTAAATGATTTAGATGGGTTATCATTTTTAGAAGAACCTAATGAAGATTTCTACTCAAACCACTGGTTAACTTGTATATTACTAGACCCGAAAAAAACAGGTTGCGTAACAAGAGAAGATCTAAGATTAGAGATGGAATTAGAAAACATTGATTCAAGGCCTCTATGGAAGCCGATGCATTTACAACCGGTTTTTAAAGATGCTCCTTTCTATGGCAATGGCACTTCTGAAAAACTATTTAATGATGGGTTATGTCTACCTTCGGGATCAAATCTTTTATCTGAAGATTTAGATAGAGTTATATGTATAGTTAATAAGACACTTAAGAGGAAATAAACGATAATTTTTATCTTTATCGAAATTGTATTACATTAATCCCTTATTTATTTTATGATACGAAAACGTATACATAAATCCAGTAGAAAAAATAGCCACGGTCATGGACAAGGAATTGAACGGTTTTTGTCATACCGTTTATTAAATATTATTGGGGCTGTCTTTCTTTTAATTGGACTGTATTATTCATTTAGTTCATCAGAAGGCTCGACTAATCTTTATAATTTATTTACTAATTTATTAAAACCATCAAAAGATGTTCCAATAATGGAGGTTGAAGGAAAAGGATTGGGAATTTTACTCTTCTATTTTCTGCCTGCTACTTTGGCTTTAATATTATCAAGTTTGTATGTCAGGAAATTGAGTTCGATTACTTACCCTGCATCTCTCATTATTGTCCTCTATTTGATTGTAATACAGACAAAAATATCGTTTATCAATTTTAATTTTGGAGGTTGCTACTATCCAACTTTTTTCATAGCTTCACTATTTCTGCTTTTACCTATTTTATTGTTTTTTATTACTGCATTTCTTCATCGAAAATCAACATTGCTCATTTTATCCTGTTTTTACTTTTACATTTCAGTAGCGTTATATGGTGGAAATTATGGCGTTCGTTTTGATTATCTATTTCCTTTCGTTCTATTCTTCAGTATTGCTGTTGCTTGGTTGAGTCAAAAAATTGAACGACCTTTTATTACCCTGATTAACTTATTATTTAATTTAGGCTTTTTCGGCTTATTTTGGCTCAGAAAATTTGTAACGAATTCGAAGCCTGATTACTTAATTGAATTTTTTATTTTTGGCATTCTTTTTTATATTCTTTTTTATGCGATTGGGATATATGCTTCGAACGCTAATCATCGGCCGCTTCGTAAATGGATGCAATTGGTGTTAACCTGGTCGAACTTATTATTCTTTTTAGGAACTACTTCGTTTGTAATCATAAAATATTATTCTTTTGGTTATTTATGGATCTTTGTTTTGGCATTGTTGCTTATTAACTTACTTGGTTTGTATTTATTAAAGAGAATCAATGCTAATACCTGGACACTGCCCCATCATTATTCCATTCTATTTTTGGCTGCATTGGTATTACCGCTTTTGCTTCACCAAAATATGGTTTTGCTCTTTACTGGAGGGCTCTCTGTTCTTATGTTGGGGTATGCTAATACTTTTAAAGAAAAGGCTGCGATTTGGATATCATTGTTGGCCATGGCTGTGTCAATTATAGATTATCTCTTTTTATGGATGCATAGTTATCTGCCTGCTTTGGTGGGAGAGAAGATGCTGAGTGATGGAGTTTTGTTATGGCAAGGTTTAGTGAGTGGTTTAGCGGTGATGGGTGCTTTGGCAATAACGCAATGGATTCTAAAGGATGCTGAGATTTCATTATCGAAAAAATGGTTTAGTAGAAGTAGCTATAATCGATTGATTCGCGGTTCTTTTTTATTCTCTCTATTTCTCACCATGGGATGGATTGGATTTTCGTTGCTATATCAATTAACCGGGACGTTAATATCTTCAACTGTTGTATGGTTTATCTCGGGGAGTATCTTTTTTATTTTCCTGATTAATTATTATTCTGGGAAACAATCGACTTTTAAAAAGCCAATGCTTTATCTTGCTTTTGGTTTTGCTTTGTTGTATCCGCTATTGGTGCATTGGAGTATGATTGCTTATAGGGAAAACGCTGTAATTATGACTTCTCTTCGGGATTCCTGGTGGAGTGGTTTGTCATTTCTCTTGCTTCATTATGTTGCATTGGGTTTGTTGGTTGCATTGGGGTTTACTACTATTGGGCGGATCTATTTGCGGAATTCGAAATATATTGTTGTGCAACGAGGCGTTAAGGTTTTAACGATTGGGTTTTTGATTTTTCTATTTTGCACTGAATATGATAATATTTCTGTTTTTATTGCTTCTGGTCAAAATGGTTTGAATGGGGTTGATAAATTGTTGGAGTTTAATCAACATTTGCCTTATTCTATTTTGATGTGGATAATTGGGGTTGGGGTGTTTGTTTGGGGTGTTTTTTATCATAATGGGTTTTTAAGGGGGGGTTCTATTGTTTTATTTGTTGGGGTTTTGATTAAGGTTTTTGCTTATGATTTTGAGACGATTAATCCGGGGGGTCGAGGGGCGGTGTTTTTTGTGTTGGGGGCGTTTTTGATTGGGTTTGCGGTTATGTATCCACGGGTTGTTCGGGGGGAGGCGAAAGTGGCGGAGAATAAGGGAAATGTTGGTGTTTAATTATTGCGCCCATGCAGGGCTTTTATTTGGTATGATTTTTTATTCGATGGGCTTTGCCCATCGCTATTGTATTATGCCCTTTCAGGGCTTAAAGATATTGATATGAAAATAGCATTGATTACCGGGATTACCGGACAGGATGGCTCCTATTTGGCAGAGTTCTTATTGGAAAAGGGTTATGAGGTGCACGGTTTATTACGCCGTGCTTCTTATTTTAATACCAGCCGAATTGAGCATCTCTACTTCGAGGAGTGGATTAAAGATATTCAGCAGAAACGGAGTATCGAGCTGCACTATGGGGATATGACGGATAGTAGTTCGCTGATCAGGATCATACAATCGGTGAAGCCGGATGAGATTTATAATCTGGCTGCCCAAAGTCATGTGAAGGTGTCTTTTGATGTGCCGGAATATACTGCCGATACGGATGCGGTTGGCACGTTGCGGGTGTTGGAGGCGGTGCGTATTTTAGGATTGGAAAAGAGGTGCAAGATTTACCAGGCTTCTACTTCGGAGTTGTATGGCAAGGTGCAGGAGGTGCCACAGCGGGAGACGACGCCTTTCTATCCGAGGTCGCCTTATGGGGTGGCGAAGATGTATGGCTTCTGGATTACGAAGAACTACCGTGAGTCGTATGGGATGTTCGCGGTGAACGGGATTTTGTTTAACCACGAGAGCGAGCGCAGGGGGGAGACTTTCGTGACGCGGAAGATTACGCTGGCGGCGAGTAGAATAGCGCATGGGTTGCAGAAGAAGCTTTACATGGGTAACATGGATTCGTTAAGGGATTGGGGTTACGCGAAGGACTACGTGCAGTGTATGTGGATGATTTTGCAGCATGAGGTGCCGGAGGATTTCGTGATTGCCACGGGTGAGATGCATACTGTCAGGGAGTTTATCGAACTGGCGTTTAAGGAGGTGTCGATCGATATCGTGTGGCAGGGTGTCGGGGTTGATGAGAAGGGGATCAACGGGAAAACCGGGGAGGTTGTTATCGAGGTTGATCCGAGGTATTTCAGGCCGGCTGAGGTGGAACAGCTTTGTGGGGATCCTACGAAGGCGAAGACGTTGTTGGGATGGAATCCGAGGCAGACTTCATTTCCTGAGCTGGTGAAGATTATGATGAGGCATGATATGGTGTATGTGAAGAGGTTGCATGATTCGAAGGTAGATTTTTAATTCGCAGTTGAGATGAAAAAAGATTCAAAGATATATATTGCCGGACATCATGGTCTGGTGGGTTCGGCTATTTGGAAGAACTTTTCGGGGAAGGGTTATACCAATTTGATTGGGAGGTCTTTGTCGGAGTTGGATTTGAGGGATCAGCAGGCGGTGGGGGCTTTCTTTGCCATGGAGAAGCCGGAGTATGTGGTGCTGGCCGCGGCTAAGGTTGGGGGCATCATGGCGAATACTACTTACCGGGCTGACTTTATCTATGAGAACCTGCAGATTCAGAATAATATTATTCACCAGGCTTACGTGAGTGGGGTGAAGAAGTTGTTGTTCCTCGGGAGCACGTGTATCTATCCGAGGGATGCGCCACAGCCTATGCCGGAGGGGGTCTTGTTGAGCGGGGCGTTGGAATATACCAATGAGCCATATGCTATCGCTAAGATTGCCGGGTTGAAGATGTGTGAGAGTTACAATATTCAGTATGGAACGAATTTCATCGCGGTGATGCCTACTAATTTGTATGGTCCGAATGATAACTTCGACCTTGAGCGGTCGCATGTTTTGCCGGCTTTATTGAGGAAGTTGTATCTGGGGAGTTGCCTGGAGAAGGGGGATTGGAAGGCTGTCAGGTTGGATTTGAAGAAAAGGCCTATCGAGGGGGTTGATGGTGATGCAGTGTATTCACGGATTATTGAAGTGCTGGGGAAATATGGGATCAAGGTTTCTCCTTTGAAGGACACTGAAGAGCCTGGACGGACACAGATGGACGCGGAGAAGCGTGGAAGTGTTTCTGTTGAGATTTGGGGGAGCGGGAAGCCGATGCGGGAGTTTCTTTGGAGCGAGGAGATGGCGGATGCTTGTGTCTTCGTGATGGAGAAGGTTGATTTTAAGGATTTGGTGCCCGAGGGCAAGGAGGTAAGGAATTGTCATATCAACATCGGTACCGGAAAAGAGATTAGCATCAGAGGTCTGGCGGAAGCAATGAAGGCTGTCGTGGGTTTCGAAGGGGAGCTGGCGTTTAACGCGGATAAGCCGGACGGGACTATGCGGAAGCTGACGGATCCTTCGAAATTGCATTCGCTGGGGTGGCATCACCGGATTGAGATTGAGGAGGGGATTGCGCGGTTATTTGAGTGGTATAAGATGATGTAGCATTGATGGGATGGGTTTTTTCATTATTACGCCTTGTAGCGTTACGCCTTGAGGCGTAATTAACGATTAATATTATTTTTTATTCGATGGGCTTCACCCGTCGCTATTGTATTATGCCCCTTCTTTTTCGATGGGCTTCACCCGTCGCTATTGTATTATGCCCCTTCAGGGCTTGATTTCGGGGTGGTGTCTTTAACGATGGGCTTCACCCATCGCTGATATATTCAGCCCTCGTAGGGCTTTAAAAGCGCTAGGATATTTAGATACTTCAGGGTTTGGATACTGGAATTGATTATAAAACGTCCCTTACAGAAGCTGTCTCATTGCTGGGATAGCTTTTTTCATTCTGACCTATAATTTTGCAAAAACGTATGAAATATGGAAAGCTGCGTTTATACGTAGTTTATCTTTTTCTACTGAAAAACCGGAAATTGTATTCTGTAAAATACAAATAAAGGCCAATATTGTATTTTGTATAATACAATAGGTATCTTTGCATCTGAATAAAGAAGGGGGGAAAGTTATGCAACAGTTATTTTCGACTTTTAATCAGCAATTAAATCGAGTATCAACCGATTTTACTAGGTATTTGTACAATGAAATTCATTGGCAAAATAGGCTAATTGCAATCATCGGTTCGCGTGGTACTGGCAAAACAACCATGCTTCTTCAACATATCAAATTAAATTATCAGCCCTCATCGGGGGAAGTGTTGTATGCTTCTTTAGATAATTTGTGGTTTTCAACCCATTCGCTGTTCGACCTTGCTAATGATTTTGCCAAACAGGGTGGCAAAGCGCTTTACCTTGATGAAGTACACAATTATATGGGATGGTCGCGCGAAATAAAAAACATTTACGACAGTTATCCTGATATGAAAATCGTTTTCACCGGGTCATCGTTGCTTGAAGTGTATAAAGGCGAAGCAGATTTGAGTCGTAGGGCTATTACTTATCATCTATACGGGTTGTCGTTTAGGGAGTTTTTGGAATATGAACACGGTATTAAGCACGATGCTGTATCGGTAGATGATATTATGATGAATCACCCGAAACTGGCAATGTCTATTGTTGATGAAATTAAACCGCTTGTGGCTTACAACGAATATATTCGTTATGGTTACTTTCCATATTATAAGGAAGATAAAGAATTGTATTATATTCGTTTACTGGCAACCTTGAATACTATAATCGAATTGGATTTGCCGGCTACGGAACATATTGATTACTTTTCTGTGGTCAAGATTAAAAAACTGTTTGCGGTGCTTGCTGCTTTGGTGCCTTTCACTCCAAATGTGTCGCAATTGAGCAACGATATTGGAACTACGCGTATGAGTTTACTGAATTATCTATATTATCTCGACAAAGCGCAGGCAATCATGTTGCTTAGTAAAGAGGCAATGGGAATAAAACAAATGACGAAACCGGACAAAGTGTATTTAGGTAACACTAATTATGCTTTTGCTTTGGGTGGCGAACAAACAAATATTGGGAACGTAAGAGAATCGTTTTTTATGAGTCAGGTTCGTGTGAAACATGCTGTTGCCTTCTCAAATGTTGTTGATTTTAAGGTTTTAGATAAATACAATGTCGAAATTGGAGGCAAAAACAAAACAAAAAAACAAATCGCCGGACTAGACAATGCATTTACTGTTCTGGATAATATAGAAGTAGGTTATGGTAATCAAATTCCACTTTGGCTTTTTGGGCTGACTTATTAATTTACTTTAGATAAATCATCAATTTAGCGATGGGCTTCACCCTTCGCTAATGTATTATACCCCTTCGGGGCTTTTATTTGATATGATTTTTTATTCGATGGGCTTCACCCATCGCTGATGTATTATGCCCCTTCGGGGCTTGCTGTCTCATTGCCGGGATAGCTTTTTGCATTTTGGTAGTTTATAAACTTTATAATTGTATTTTTGTATACTTTTGTAGCATACAAACTAACCATAAGCCATGCAAGAAGACGTAATCATCCGTAGGAAATATCGTGACCAATTGCTTCCATTTCAAGGAAAACAGCTTATTAAGGTATTAACAGGGCAGCGACGTGTTGGAAAAAGTTATATCCTCAAGCAAACAATTCAACACATTGAACAAGAGGATAAATCGGCACACATCCTTTATATAAACAAGGAAAACCTGGCATTTGAAGCGATAAAAACAGCTTCGGATTTAAATGATTATGTACTGAAGAATGTAAAAGAAGGAGTTAAGAATTACATATTTGTAGATGAAATACAGGAGATAGCGCAATTTGAGAAAGCAATGAGGAGCCTGTTGCTGAATCCTATGTTCGATTTATATTGTACCGGTAGTAATGCTAATTTGTTGTCGGGTGAACTCTCAACTTTTTTGAGCGGCAGATATATTGAAATTCCTGTTTTTAGTCTGTCATACATCGAGTTTCTTGAATTTCACAAATTAGACAATACCAATACTTCATTGAATCAATATCTTAAATATGGTGGTCTTCCTTTTTTAAAACACCTTGAATTGGAAGATGAAATTGTATTTGATTATTTGAAAGGGGTCTATAATACTGTGATCTATCGCGATGTAATCATGCGAAATGAGATAAGGAATAGTGCCTTTTTAGAGAACCTTGTCGTTTTTTTGGCAGATAATATCGGTCAACTGTTTTCTGCAAAAAAAATCAGCGATTATTTGAAATCTCAACAGACTAACATCGCTACTTCTCAAATAATTGCATATCTGAACCATCTATCGAATGCGTTTTTGATACATAAAATTAAGAGAGTGGATATCATTGGTAAAAAAATATTTGAAATAGGCGAGAAGTATTATTTTGAAGATTTAGGCTTACGCAATGCTGTTTTTGAATATAAACAGTCGGATATTGCAAAAATAATTGAAAACGTTGTTTGTAATCATTTGATGTATAATGACTATAAAATAAAAATTGGTCAGGTGGGGCATAATGAAATTGATTTTGTTGCCAATAGAAACGGGGAAATATTATATGTTCAGGTTTGTTATTTACTTCATGATCAATCGACCATAGATCGTGAATTTGGAAATCTTGAAAAAATTAAAGACAATTATCCTAAAATGGTTGTTTCGATGGATGATTTTAAGGGAAACACAAGTAATGGGATTCAACATATTTATTTACGTGATTTTCTTTCTATGAAATTATAATACCTGAAAAGGACTGATATCCTGGCACAGGGTATAGCCCGGCCCTGATATATTCAGCCCTCAGGGCTTTTATTTGATATGATTTTTTAATCGATGGGCTTCACCCATCGCTGATGTATTATGCCCCTTCGGGGCTTGAAATAATATCTTACCTTTCGGGAGTAAAAACAAAAATGTACGATGAATTCAAGGGAAAGAGTATTGACTGCATTAAAAAGAACGGGGAAGCCTGATAAAACGCCCTTTGAAATCAGCTGGGGGGCATTTACGCCTCTGCTGATGAAGACATTCCGCGAGAAAACCGGGTCAGATCTGCCCCCTGAGGAGTATTTTAACTTTGATACGCGGTTTGTGACGCCAGGGCCTACAAAACTAAAGACTGATTTCACGCAATTTTTTAAGGACAAACCGCTGCCCGGGAACATAAGCTTTGATGAATGGGGAATCGGTTCGGTGCCGACTTTATACGAAATACCGGATTATAAGTATCACCCTCTGGAACAGA
>Ga0209125_1001379_pt1 | contig 23101 bp, 20 predicted proteins | sample BarGraIncub1131A_FD_184503 | JGI IMG/M metagenome (GOLD analysis project Ga0209125, IMG submission 184503) | Arctic peat soil microbial communities from Barrow, Alaska - Barrow Graham LP Incubations 11-31A (SPAdes) (version 2) | ecosystem: Environmental > Terrestrial > Soil > Wetlands > Peat... | reverse complement strand
GCATTTCGGGCGGGCGGCCGCCGCCTGCCACATCTCGCCGTCGACGCTTTCGGCCGCGTTGCGCGATATCGAGACCGAACTGGGCGTCACCGTCGTCGAGCGCGGCAAGCAGTTCGCCGGGCTGTCGGCCGCCGGGCGCTGCGTCGTCGATTATGCGCAACGCATGGCGGCCAGCGCGCAGAGCCTGAAGCAGGAGCTGGCGCAGCTGCGCGACGGCCTGTCCGGCTGCCTGCGCCTGGGCGTGATTCCGACCGCGCTGACCGTGGTCGCCTCGCTCACCGCGCCGTTCGCGCGCCGCCATCCGCTGGTGCGCAGCGAAGTGCGCTCGCTGCCGACCGGCGACATCCTCGCTGGTCTGCGCGCCTACGAGATCGACGCCGGCATCATCTACGTCGATTCCGGCGGCGCCGACGACCTGTTGACCTTGCCCTTGTGGCAGGAGAACCACGTTCTGCTGACCCCGCTCGGCGGGCCGTTCGAGGGGCGCGATCAGGTCGCCTGGCGCGAGGTGGCCGAGATTCCGCTCTGTCTGCTGACACCGGACATGCAGAACCGCAAGACCATCGACAAGGTGTTTGCAGACCTTGGCTGCCGTCCGACGCCGACGCTGGAAAGCAATTCGATGCTCAGCATTCTCGCCCACGTCTGTTCCGGCGCGTGGTCTAGCATCGTGCCGCGCAACGTGCTTGACCTGATCGGCGTGCCCGCCGACGTTCGCGTACTGGAGCTCGTCGCGCCGGGCGTCGCCTGGCATACCGGCCTCGTCACGTTGCGCCGCCAGCCACGCTCGCCGATGATCGAGGCGCTAGTTCAGGAAGCGCAGTTCCTCAGCACGCCCTTCGGGAAAAGCGAATAGGCATTCGGAATTTCTCCATTCCTATTGCGGACGATTGGCAGTAGCTTTCAATACGTTGTCCGAAGTATCGGAAACGCGGGTGGCACGTATGCAATTACAATAGCCGCCCCGTGCCACCCTTGCCCGCTAGGCAAGAAACCCAAAGGAGGAAATACTTATATGTCGGCAACACTTCCCTTGCCCACGCCCGGCCTGCTGGCCAAAGAGCGTACTGTCGCCCGTCCCGGCTTCAATCGCTGGCTGGTCCCGCCGGCGGCGCTGGCCATTCACCTGTGCATCGGCATGGCCTACGGCTTCTCAGTGTTCTGGCTGCCGCTCTCGCGCGCCATTGGCATCAACCAGTCGCTTGCCTGTCCGGCCGACCTCGGCTTTTTCGCGCAGCTCGTCGCCAGCCAGTGCGACTGGAGAATTTCCATGCTCGGCTGGATGTACACGCTGTTCTTCGTCTTCCTCGGTTCGTCGGCGGCGCTCTGGGGCGGCTGGCTGGAACGCGTCGGGCCGCGCCGTGCCGGCGTCGTCTCGGCGCTGTGCTGGTGCGGCGGCCTGGTCATCTCGGCGCTCGGTGTCAAGCTGCACCAGATCTGGCTGCTCTGGCTCGGCTCCGGCGTGATTGGCGGCATCGGCCTCGGCCTCGGCTACATCTCGCCGGTGTCGACGCTGATCAAGTGGTTTCCTGATCGGCGCGGCATGGCGACCGGTATGGCGATCATGGGCTTCGGCGGCGGCGCGATGATCGGTGCGCCGCTCGCCGACAAGCTGATGCGCTTCTACGCCACGCCGATCTCGGTCGGCGTCGCCGAAACCTTCCTGACCCTGGCGGCAATCTACTTCGTGTTCATGATGGTCGGCGCCCTCGGCTACCGCATTCCGGCCGCCAACTGGCGGCCGGCCGGCTGGCAACCGCCGGCCGACGAGCAGAAAAAGGCGATGATCACCGACAACCACGTGCATCTCGACGTGGCCTGGAAGACCCGGCAGTTCTGGCTGATCTGGGCGGTGCTGTGCCTCAACGTGACCGCCGGCATCGGCATCCTCGGCATGGCCTCGCCGCTCTTGCAGGAAGTGTTCGGCGGCCAGTTGATCGGTATCGACGTCGCCTTCAACGACCTTTCCGTCGTGCAGAAGGGGCAGATTGCCGCCATCGCTGCCGGCTTCACCGGCCTGCTCTCGCTGTTCAACATCGGCGGACGCTTCGTCTGGGCCTCGTTCTCCGACCGGATCGGGCGCAAGGCCACCTACTTCACCTTCTTCCTGCTCGGCTTCGCGCTCTACGCGCTGATTCCCTGGACTGCGAAAGGCGGCAGCCTGGCGCTCTTCGTCGCCTTCTTCTGCGTCATCCTGTCGATGTACGGCGGCGGTTTCGCGACGGTGCCGGCCTACCTCGCCGACATTTTCGGTACGCGCTTCGTCGGCGCCATCCACGGCCGCCTGCTGACCGCCTGGGCGACGGCCGGCGTGCTCGGCCCGGTGCTGGTCAATTACATTCGCGAGTACCAACTCGACCACGGCGTCGCCCGCGCCGACGCCTACAGCATCACCATGTACATCCTGTCCGGCCTGCTCTTCGTCGGTTTCTTCTGCAACTGGCTGGTGACGCCGGTGCCCGCGCACCAGCACATGAGCGCGGCGGAACTGGCCGAGGAGAAAAAGGGTGCCAACGACACGCACCAGCATTTCGTCAGCGACGTCTCGGCGCTGGCCGAAGAGGCTAGCCATTCGGGGCTGGTCTTCGCCGCCTGGCTGGCGGTGTGGATTCCGCTCGGCTGGGGCATTTGGATGACCCTGCAAAAAGCGGTGGTGCTGTTCAAGTGAGTTAGCCGATGCAACCTGCCGGCGGGCAGATGTTCAAATAAGAAAAGCGGAAGGAGACAAAATGTTGGAAACCCTCGCAGGCCCGACTTTGCAAACCGTCGAGCGTCTGATCGCCGCCAAGCGGCAACTGCCCGGCGCGCTGCTGCCGCTGCTGCACGACATCCAGGAGGCGCTCGGTTTCGTGCCGCCGGCTGCCGTGCCGCTGCTGGCGACGGCGCTCAACCGGTCGCGCGCCGAAGTGCATGGCGTGCTCACCTATTACCACTACTTTCGCCAGCAGCCGGCGGGCCAGCACGTGCTGCGTATCTGCCGCGCCGAGGCCTGTCAGGCCAACGGCGCCGAGGCGCTGCTCGAACACGCCCGCCGCGCGCTGGGGTGCACCGACCACGAGACGACGGCCGATGGCGCGTTCACGCTGGAACCGGTCTATTGTCTCGGCCAATGCGCCTGCGGCCCGGCCTTGTGGATCGACGCCGATGAACTGCACGCGCGTATGACGCCGGAAAAACTCGACGCCTTGATCGCGGAAAAAAGGAGTGCCACATGAGTATCCGCATCTATGTGCCGCGCGATTCTGGTGCCCTGGCGCTCGGCGCCGCCGCCGTGGCGGCGGCGATCGCCTGCGAGGTGATCGCCCGCGGGCTCGACTGCGAGTTGGTGCGCAACGGCTCGCGCGGCCTGTGCTGGCTCGAGCCGCTGGTCGAGGTGGCGACGCCGCAAGGCCGCATCGCCTTCGGGCCGGTGACGATCGCCGACGTGCCGTCGCTGTTCGCCGCCGACTTCCTGCACAGTCAGCGCCATCCTCTGTGCCTCGGGCCGACCGAGGCGATTCCCTACCTGAAGAATCAGGAGCGCCTGACCTTCGCCCGCGTCGGCGTCACCGATCCGCTATCGCTGGACGATTACCTCGCGCACGGCGGCTACCAGGGCTTGCAGCGGGCACTGACGCTGTCCGCCGACGCGATCATCGACGAAGTCGGCGAATCCGGCCTGCGCGGCCGCGGCGGCGCAGCGTTTCCGACCGGCGTCAAATGGCGCACGGTGCAACAGGCGGCGGCGACGCCGAAGTACGTCGTGTGCAATGCCGACGAGGGCGATTCGGGCACCTTCTCCGACCGCATGCTGATGGAAGGCGATCCCTTCGCGCTGCTCGAAGGGATGACCATCGCCGGCCTTGCGGTCGGCGCCTCGCAAGGCTACATCTATACGCGCATCGAGTATCCGCACGCCATTGCCGCTCTGCGCGCGGCAATCGCCACGGCGACGGCGCGCGGCTATCTCGGCGCGCGGCTGCGCGGTACCGAGCGCACGTTCTCGATCGACGTGCGGGCCGGTGGCGGCGCCTACGTCTGCGGCGAGGAAACGGCCATGCTCGAGAGCCTCGAAGGCAAGCGCGGCATCGTCCGCGCCAAGCCGCCGCTGCCGGCGCTGGCCGGCCTGTTCGGGCAACCGACGGCGATCAACAACGTCATCTCGCTGGCCACCGTGCCGATCATCCTGGCGCGCGGCGCCGCCTTCTATCGCGACTACGGCGTCGGTCGTTCGCGCGGCACCTTGCCCTTCCAGCTGGCCGGCAACGTGGCGCACGGCGGGTTGGTCGAGAAGGCCTTCGGCCTGACGCTGCGCCAACTGATCGAGGAGTTCGGCGGTGGCACGCGCAGCGGCCGGCCGTTGCGCGCCGTGCAGGTCGGCGGGCCGCTCGGCGCCTATCTGCCAGAAGCGCAGCTCGGCACCGTGCTCGACTACGAAGCCTTCGCCGCGATCGGCGCCGTGGTCGGCCACGGCGGCGTGGTGATCTTCGACGACCGCGTTGATATGGCCCGCCAGGCGCGCTACGCGATGGAATTCTGCGCCCTTGAATCGTGCGGCAAATGCACGCCGTGCCGCATCGGCTCGACGCGCGGCGTCGAAGTGGTCGACCGCATCATCGCCGGCGACACGACGCAGATTCCGCTGCTGCGCGACCTTTGCGACACCTTGCAGCACGGCTCGCTGTGCGCGATGGGTAGCATGACGCCGTACCCGGTGCGCTCGGCGCTCGATTATTTCGCCGAAGATTTCGGCACGCCGCCTTCTTGAAACGGACAGGAGACAGATCATGACAACGCTCAATGAACTTGACTACGGCACGCCGGCGGTCAGCGCCGCGACCAGCGTCACCCTGTCCATCGACGGCGTCGCCGTCAGCGTGCCGCAAGGCACCTCGCTGATGCGCGCGGCGGTGCAGGCCGGGGTGATGATTCCCAAGCTGTGCGCCACCGACAGTCTCGAACCCTTCGGCTCGTGTCGCCTATGCCTGGTCGAAATCGAGGGGCGGCGGGGCTTTCCGGCGTCGTGCACGACGCCGGCGGAAGCCGGCATGACGGTGCACACGCAGAGCGAGCAGTTGGCCAAGCTGCGCCGCAACGTGATGGAACTCTATATTTCCGATCATCCGCTCGACTGCCTGACCTGCGCCGCCAACGGCAATTGCGAACTGCAGACGCAAGCCGGCGTGGTCGGCCTGCGCGAGGTGCGTTACGGCATCGGCGAAAGGGCTGGAGACCCGGTGGCTGGCGTGCATCACCTCGCCGATGTCAAGGACGAATCGAACCCCTACTTCAGCTACGACCCGGCCAAGTGCATCGTCTGCAACCGCTGCGTGCGCGCCTGTGAGGAAGTGCAGGGCACCTTCGCGTTGACCGTCGCCGGACGCGGCTTTGCCTCGCGCATCGCGGCCGGGCAGAGCGAGTCCTTCATGGATTCGGACTGCGTCTCCTGCGGCGCCTGCGTGAACGCCTGCCCGACCGCGACGCTCACCGAAAAGTCGCTGATCGCCAAAGGACAGGCCGAGCACAGCGTACTCACCACCTGCGCCTACTGCGGCGTCGGCTGCGGCTTCAAGGCGGAAATGCGCGGCAACGAGGTGGTGCGCATGGTGCCGTGGAAAGACGGCCAGGCCAACGAGGGACACGCCTGCGTCAAGGGCCGCTTCGCCTGGGGCTACGCCACTCATCCGGACCGCGCCACGCAGCCGATGATCCGCGCCAGCATCGACGACCCGTGGCGCGTCGTGTCGTGGGACGAAGCGCTGACTTACGCCGCCAGCGAGTTCCGCCGCCTGCAGGCGAAATACGGACGCGACAGCATCGGCGGCATCACCTCGTCGCGTTGCACCAACGAGGAAACCTATCTGGCGCAGAAGCTTGTGCGCGCCGCTTTCGGCACCAACAACGTCGATACCTGCGCCCGCGTTTGCCATTCGCCGACCGGCTACGGCCTCGGCGTGACCTTCGGCACTTCGGCCGGGACGCAAACATTCAAGTCGGTCGACCAAGCCGACGTGATCGTGGTGATCGGCGCCAACCCGACCGACGCGCATCCGGTGTTCGGCTCGCGCCTGAAGAAGCGCCTCCGTGAGGGCGCGCGGCTGATCGTCATCGACCCGCGCGTGATTGATCTGGTCAGCTCACCCCACGTCAAAGCCGATCTGCACCTGCAACTGCGCCCCGGCAGCAACGTCGCAGTGATGACTGCGCTGGCGCACACCATCGTCAGCGAGGGCTTGCTCAACCAGCAATTCATCGACGAACGCTGCGAGGCTGCCGCCTTCGCCGCCTGGCGCGACTTTGTACTGCGTCCGGACAACTCGCCGGAAACGCTGGCCGCCGCCACCGGCGTCCCGGCCGAGCAATTGCGTGCCGCCGCGCGCCTTTACGCTACTGGCGGCAACGCGGCGATCTACTACGGGCTGGGCGTTACCGAGCACGCGCAAGGCTCGACGACGGTGATCGCCATCGCCAACCTGGCCATGGCCACCGGCAACGTCGGCCGCGAAGGCGTCGGGGTCAACCCGCTGCGCGGCCAGAACAACGTACAGGGCGCCTGCGACATGGGTTCCTTCCCGCACGAACTGCCCGGCTATCGCCATATCTCGGATGCCGCGACGCGTGCCCAGTTCGACGCGTACTGGGGGGTCACCCTGCAAAGCGAACCGGGGCTGCGCATTCCCAACATGTTCGAGGCGGCGCTCGACGGCAGCTTCAAGGGGCTGTACTGCCAGGGAGAAGACATCGCGCAGTCGGATCCGAACACCAAGCACGTGACGGCGGCGCTACGCGCCATGGAATGCATTGTCGTGCAGGACATCTTCCTCAACGAGACGTCGAAGTACGCACACGTCTTCCTACCCGGCGCCTCCTTCCTGGAAAAGGATGGCACCTTTACTAACGCCGAGCGGCGCATTTCACGCGTTCGCCGGGTGATGCCGCCGCTCGCCGGCAAGGCCGACTGGGAAGTGACGATGGCCTTGTCCAACGCCCTCGGCTATCCGATGCACTATACGCATGCGTCGGAAATCATGGACGAGATCGCGGCGCTGACGCCGACCTTCGCCGGTGTCAGCTACGCGCGGCTCGACGCGGCCGGCAGCCTGCAATGGCCGTGCAACGACGCCGCCCCGGACGGCACGCCGACCATGCACGTCACGAACTTCATGCGCGGCAAGGGCAAGTTCATCATTACCCAGTACGTGCCGACCGACGAGAAGGTGACGCCCAAATTCCCGCTGCTCCTCACCACCGGTCGCATCCTTTCGCAGTACAACGTCGGTGCCCAGACGCGGCGCACCGACAACCTACAGTTCTATGCGCGCGACGTGCTCGAAATCCATCCGTATGACGCCGAAAACCTCGGCATCAAGGATGGCGACGCGGTGCGGGTCACCTCGCGCGCCGGCGCCACCGAGCTGCTGGCGACGGTCAGTACGCGCATGCAGCCGGGGGTGGTCTACACCACCTTCCATTTTCCCGACTCGGCCACCAACGTTGTGACGACCGACAACTCCGACTGGGCGACCGATTGCCCGGAATACAAGGTGACGGCGGTCAATCTCGCCCGCGTCGGGCGCTTCGCCGCAGCGACGACGCCATGAGCGCGCTGCCTTGTCCGGTCTGCGTCGAGCGCGTCGCCGACGAGACGCCGTCCGTCGCGCGCAGCGAGACATTGTCGGTCCTGCGCTGGCGCGGTGACCGCTTCAGCCAGGAGAGCGACGAGTTGGCCAGCGAAGTGGCCGTCGCGCTCGAATACAACGGCATTGCACACGCGGTGATGCTGGCAACGCCGGACGATCTTGAAGACTTTGCGGTCGGCTTCAGTCTAAGCGAAGGCATCGTGGCGCGGGCCGGCGAGGTGTTGTCGGTGGAAGTCGTCCCGCTGGCCAGCGGCATCCAGCTCCAGTTAGAGATCACCGCCGCCCGTTTTGCCATGCTCAAAATGCATCGGCGCAGTCTGACCGGGCGTACCGGCTGCGGCCTGTGCGGCGTCGAGAGCCTGGAGCAGGTGCTGCGCCCGCTGCCGTCGGTGCAATCGACCGTGCGCATCGCCGTCGCGGCGCTGCACGCCGCCGTCGCTCGCGCCACGCAGCCCCTGCAGAATCGCACCGGTGCCAGCCACGCCGCCTTGTGGATCGACGTCGAGCAGGGGCTATCGTGTCTGCGCGAGGATGTTGGCCGCCACAACGCGCTCGACAAGCTGATCGGCGCGCTGGCGCGCAGCCAGGGCGCGACGTGCGATTTTGCCCGTGGTGCGGCGGTGATCACCAGTCGCGCCAGCCACGAGATGGTGCAGAAAGCCGCCGCCGCCGGCATCGGCGTGCTCGCCGCGATGTCGGCGCCGACCAGCGCCGCCGTGCACCTCGCCGAGCAACTCAACGTTACGCTGATCGGTTTCCTGCGCGCTGGCGGCAAGCACGTGGTTTATAGCCACCCGCAACGGCTGGTCGAATTTTCTGGTTTCGTTGGAGAGACACGATGACTATGCACGGCGCGCCGCTACTGAAGAAAGCCAACCAGATCGCCCAGTTTTTCAAGGCCCAGCCGGATCGTCGGCAGGCCGCCGCCGACATGGCGACGCATCTGACCAATACCTGGCCGGCGCGTCAGCGCCAGGGTCTGCAGGTGGCGGTGCAGGAGGTGGCGCAGGATCAGGCGGCGCTCGATCCGCTGGTGAACGAAGCGCTGGCCGTGCTGGCCGAGCGCGCCGCCCGTCATCCAGCCTGAAGCGCAGGCCGCCCCGTGGCTTAGAGATACTGGCTGGCGAGGAGTGCCGCGAGGAGCAGGGCGATCAGCCCGAGCAGGCGGTTCTGCTGGCGTTGCGCGCGGACGATGCCGGCCAGTAGCGGCGTCGTGTCGGGCGCCGGCGGGCGGGCGAGGACCTGATGCACGAGGCGCGGCAGCTGCGGCAGCGTGCGCGCCCAGTTTGGAGCTTCGAGCTTGAAGCCGCGGGCCAGCGCGCGCCAGCCGAGCTGTTCACTCATCCAACGTTCGAGGAAGGGTTTGGCGGTCGTCCACAGGTCGAGGTCGGGATCGAGTTGGCGACCGAGTCCTTCGATGTTGAGTAGCGTCTTTTGCAGCATGACCAGCTGCGGCTGGATTTCCACGTTGAACCGGCGCGAGGTCTGGAACAGGCGCAGCAGGACGCGGCCGAAGGAAATTTCGCGTAGCGGACGGTCGAAGATCGGCTCGCAGACGGCGCGAATCGCCGCTTCGAACTCGTCGACGCGCGTATCGGCCGGCGCCCAGCCGGCCTCGATATGCGCCGTCGCGACACGCTTGTAGTCGCGCTGGAAGAAGGCGAGAAAGTTTTGCGCGAGATAATTCTTATCGCCGTCGGTCAGCGTGCCGACGATGCCGAAATCGAGCGCGATATAGCTGCCGTGGCGTGCCGGGTCGGTGGCGATGAAGATGTTGCCGGGGTGCATGTCGGCGTGGAAGAAGCCGTCGCGGAAGACCTGCGTGAAGAAGATCTCGACGCCGGCGCGCGACAGCACCGCGAGGTCGATACCGGCTTCGACGAGTGCCGCCTTATGACTGATCGGGATCCCGCGCATGCGCTCCATCACCATCACTGTCGTCGTGCAGTGATCCCAATACACCTCGGGTACCTGGAGCAGTTTCGAGCCGGCGAAGTTGCGACGCAATTGCGAGCAGTTGGCCGCTTCGCGCATCAAGTCCAGTTCGTCGTAGAGGTATTTGGCGAATTCGGCTACCACTTCGCGCGGTTTCAGGCGCCGGCCGTCCGGCCAGACTTTTTCGAGCAGTCCGGCCAGCGTGTCGAGCAGCGCGAGATCGTGGGCGATGACGCCGCGCATGTTCGGTCGCAGGATCTTCACGGCCACCTCGTAGCCGCCGTCTTCCGGGCGCAGTTTCGCGAAATGCACCTGCGCGATCGATGCGCTGGCCACTGGCGTCGCGTCGAATTCGGCGAATACCTCGCTGGCTGGCCGGCCGTAGGCTTCTTGGATCTGCGCCAGCGCAAGTTCGGAGGAGAAGGGCGGCACGCGATCCTGCAGCTTGGCCAACTCGTCGGCGATGTCCGGTGCCAGCAGGTCGCGGCGCGTGGACAGTACCTGCCCGAACTTGACGAAGATCGGCCCGAGCGCTTCGAGCGCCAGGCGCAGTCGTACCGCCGGCGGCGAATCGAAGCGCCGCCAGAATTGCAGCGCACTCGACAAGGCCGCCAGACGGCCGCTCGGCTCATGTGCGAAGATCATTTCATCGAGGCCGTAGCGGCTCGAAACGCTGAGGATTTTGGCGAGGCGGAAAAGACGCATTAGCGGAAGATGGGCACGGGGGTGCCGGCAGGATATTGGAATCGGAGCAAGAGTTTATCCCGAATCGGCCCGGACGCGGCGGGGGGGCGCCGTTTGGGCGGGTTTCGCCAACTCACCAGCCCCCGGCCGCGCATCGTATAATCGCCCCCTTGCTCAAATTTTCCATACTACGCACCCCCCATGAGTCATGATATCAAGTCCCACCTCGCCGATCTGATGCGCGCCGCGCTGTTCAGCGTCGCCCCTGCGGAAGCAACCACAGCGATCGAAATTGAGCGTCCGAAACAGGCTGCACACGGCGATTTTTCCTGCAATCTGGCTATGCAACTGGCGCGCTCGATGAAGCGCAACCCGCGCGAGTTGGCCCAATTGCTGCTTTCCGAGTTGCCCAAATCGCCTTTCGTGACCAAGACCGAGATCGCCGGAGCCGGTTTTATCAACTTCCATCTGTTGCCTTCGGCCAAGCTGGAAGTGGTGCGCGGCGTGCTGACGCAGGGCGAGGCCTTCGGCCGGTCGACGGCGGGCGGCAAGAAGAAGGTCCAGGTCGAATACGTCTCGGCCAACCCGACTGGCCCGCTGCACGTCGGCCATGGACGCGGTGCGGCCTACGGCGCCAGCCTTTCCAGCCTGCTCGCTTACGCCGGCTGGGACGTAACGCGCGAATACTACGTGAACGACGCCGGCCGGCAGATGGATATCCTGGCGGTGTCCACCTGGCTGCGTTATCTCGACCTGCGCGGCGAAGCACTGCCTTTTCCGCCGAACGCCTATCAGGGTGACTACGTGCGCGAAATGGCGCGCCTGATGAGCGCGGCGCACGGCGACAAGTTGCTGCGCCGGGCCGAAGTCGTGCTTGCCGGGACGCCCGGTCTGCCAGCGCGCGAGCGCGCCGACGACGAAGCCAAGGCGCAACGCGAGACGCATCTCGATGCGCTGATCGCCAACGCCAAGAGACTGCTCGGCGAGGAGTGGAACTACGTTCATAACCATGTGTTGACCGAGCAGCTGGAAGACGGGCGTAGCGATCTGGAAGAGTTCGGCGTGCATTTCGATGTCTGGTTCTCCGAAAAATCCCTGTTCGATACAGGACTTGTTGCGCGTTGCGTCGAGCGTCTGGAGCAGGGTGGCTACATTTACGTGCAGAACGGCGCCAAGTGGTTCAAGTCGACCACCTTTGGCGACGAGAAGGACCGCGTCGTGCAGCGCGACAACGGCTTGTACACCTATTTCGCCTCCGACATCGCCTATCACCTAAACAAGTACGAGCGCGGCTTCGATCGCATCATCAATATCTGGGGCGCCGACCACCACGGCTACACCGCGCGCGTCAAGGGGGCGATCAGCGCGCTCGGTCTCGATCCGGACGTGCTCGATGTGGCCTTGGTCCAGTTCGCCGTGCTCTACCGCGACGGCCAGAAGACCTCGATGTCCACGCGCTCGGGCGAGTTCGTGACGCTGCGCGAGCTACGTCGCGAGGTCGGCAACGACGCCTGCCGATTTTTCTACGTGCTACGCAAGTCGGACCAGCATCTCGATTTCGATCTCGATCTGGCGAAGAGCCAGTCGAACGAGAATCCGGTCTATTACATTCAGTACGCCCATGCCCGTATCGCCAGCGTCCTTGCGCAATGGGGCGGCAATCCGGCGACGCTCGGCGACGCCGATCTGGCGCGGCTCGACAACCCACGGGAACTGGCACTCGCCGCCAGGCTTGGCGAGTTTACAGCGCTCATCGAGTCGGCCGCCAACGAACTGGCGCCGCACGTGATCGCCTTTTACCTGAAGGATCTGGCCGGCGAATTCCATAGCTACTACAATGCCGAGCGCATGCTGGTCGAGGACGTGGCGCTGAAGGAAGCGCGCATCGCCTTGGCCGCCGCAGTCAGCCAGGTGATCCGCAACGGCATGGCGATCCTTGGCGTCAGCTGCCCGCAATCGATGTAAGACAAGTTGCCTGAAGGATGCGAGAAGACCATGAGTCGTGACATGAAACCCCGCCGCGCGCCGGCCAAGAAAAAGTCCGGCGGCGGCACGCTGCTCGGCCTGTTCATCGGCCTCGTCATTGGCGTACTGATTGCCGCCGGTGTCGTCTGGTACATCAACAAGATGCCGACGCCGTTCACCACCAAGGCGCCGTTGGCCAGTGCGCCGTCCGTGGCGGCCGGCAACAAAGCGCCGCAGCCAGCCGAGCCGGGCGTGGCGCCTTTGCCCTTGCCAGGCAAACCGGGCGACCCAGTGCCGGCGGCCAGCGACAAGCCGCGCTTCGATTTCTACAAGATACTGCCCGGCAATGCCGAGGCGATCCCCGACCCGAAGCCGGCCGACAGCCCCAAAGCGAAGAGCAAGGCCGAGAAGGAAGAACCAACGCTGAAGGAGCCGCTCTATCTGCAGGTGGGGTCTTTCCAGACACCGGGCGATGCGGACAACCAAAAAGCCAAGCTGGCGTTACTCGGTTCGGAAGCGTCGGTGCAGCAGGTGATGGTGCAGGACAAGGTATGGTACCGCGTACGTCTTGGGCCGTTCGACAAGATGGACGAAGTGAATCGCCTGCGTGTCGATCTCGCCAAGCAGGGCATCGACGCCAACGTAGTCAGAAGAGACTGATCAAACCCAGGAGATGACAATGCACAAACGTTTTATCGGATGGTTTGCCGCCGCCGCCCTTTCGCTGTGCGCGGTGGCATTCCCGGCGCATGCCCAACTGGCCGTCGGCCGTGATTACGTGCCCGTCGTGCCGGCGCAGGCGACCGACAGTCCGGCCAAGATCGAGGTGATCGAGTTTTTCTCCTACGGCTGTCCGCATTGCAATGAGTTCAACCCGACCGTCAGCAAGTGGTCGGCCAAGCTGCCGGTCGAAGTGAGCTTCAAGCGTGTGCCGATTTCCTTCGACCATGCCCAATGGGCCAATTTGGCGAAGCTCTATTACGCGCTGGAAGCCACTGGCGACCTGCCTAAGCTGGATGCGGCCGTATTCAACGCGCTGCATGAGAAAGGTTTAAGACTCTTCGACGACAAGAGCATCACCGAGTGGGTGGTCGCCCAAGGCGTCGACGCCAAGAAGTTCACCGATGCCTACAATTCCTTCGGTGTCGTCAGCAAGGTCAAGCGTGGCGACCAAATGGGAAAGGCCTACAGGATTACCGGCGTGCCGGCCCTGGCCGTCGACGGCAAGTACTTGGTGCTCAACGAAGGCATCAAGAGTAACGAAGAACTGGTGGCGCGCGCCGATCGGCTGATCGACAAAGTACGCCTCGAACGCGGCAAAAAGAAGTAGTTAGCTGCTTCGACGTGTGTCGATCGATCGCCCGCGGTGTCATGCTCCGGGCGATTTTCTTTTGCAGGAGAGAGTGTGCAGACTGCCCTGAAGGTCTTCATTACCGGCGCTTCGTCCGGTATCGGTGGCGCCCTGGCGGAGCATTACGCGGCGCGCGGCGCGACGCTCGGTCTGGTCGCGCGCCGCGCTAGGTTACTGCAGAGCCTGGCGGCCCGGCTGCCGTGTCCGACAGCGTGTTATCCGCTCGACGTAACCGACGCCGCCGCCTTGCGCGCTGCCGGCGCGGACTTCATTGCACGTTTCGGTGTGCCCGACATCGTGATCGCCAACGCAGGCGTATCGGTTGGCACGCTGACCGAGTGCGCCGAGGATCTCGACGTCATTCGCCGCGTCATGGAGGTGAATTACTTCGGCCTAGCGGCGACCTTCGCGCCCTTCGTCCACGCCATGCGCCTAGCCGGGTGCGGGCGCCTGGTTGGCGTCGCCTCGGTGGCTGGCATCCGAGGCCTGCCGGGAGCGGAAGCTTACAGCGCGTCGAAAGCGGCGGCGATCAGCTATCTCGAAAGCCTGCGCCTGGAAATGCGCGGTTCGGGCGTCAAGGTCGTCACCCTCTGTCCCGGCTACATCGAAACGCCGATGACCGCCGTCAATTCCTACCGCATGCCGTTTCTGTTGCCCGCGCCGGAGGCTGCCCGCCGCTTCGCCCGTGTCATTGCGAGCGGCAGCAGTTACGCCGTGATTCCCTGGCCCATGGGCATCGTCGCCAAGCTGCTGCGTCTGCTGCCCAACGCGGTCTACGATCGCCTGTTCGCCGCCGCGCCGCGCAAACCAAGAAAGCCGGTCGCTTAGCGAGGTGCCAGCGGGCCGGTGCCCCCCCGGTAGCGCGCCCGCCCTCGTATAGCCCAGGCGGACGCCCCGCCGCGAGGGCCGCATTCGGCGCAAGAAGATTCGCCTGCCCGGCCTAAAGCCAGCGGTGGCTCCGGCAGGCGTCGAGGAAAGCTTCGAGCAGTGGCAGGCAATCGAGTACATCCTCGTCACCCGGCCGGCGGAATTCCGGATGCCATTGCACCCCGAACAGAAAATTGCGGCCCGTACCGCGAATCGCCTCAATCATGCCGTCGCCCGCGGCCCGTGCTTCGACAATCAGTTCCCGCCCGAGGGTCTTGATGCCCTGATGATGGACGGAAATGATTTTGCGCTGCGGGGCGTCGCCGAGGCGTTTTTCCAGCCATCCCCCTTTTTCCAGGACAATGTCGTGCACGTGCCGGTCGTACGCGTCAGCGACGTGGGGAATGGAATCGGGGAGCTGCAACGCAATATCCTGATAGAGCGCACCGCCCATGGCCACGTTGATCAATTGGGCACCGCGGCAGATGCCGAAGACCGGTTTTCCGCTTTCGAGGAACTCGTGCAGGAATTCCATCTCATACATGTCGCGGGTGCGATCACCTGTCCATTCCTGGCGCATCGCGGTCTCGCCGTAGGCCGCGGGATTGATGTCGGCGCCACCCTGCAGCACTAGCCCATCCAGGTTCTTTGCGTAATCACTCAGACGGATGGCGCTGCGGTTCAGTAGGCCGTCCTGGGTAATTGAAGGAACCATGAAAACCAGAACGTCGCGCCCCATGATCCATTGCGCGACCGATTGTTCAAGATATTGTAGCGTTTTGCTTTCCAGACCCTTGCCATCCGGCCGCGGGTGCAATAAGCGGGCTGACAGGCCAATCTTGAGCGTGCGTTTCATGCCGACCTCCCCGCCCAGGGGGGCGTAGTATGTCTAGGAGTCCATAATGCCTCTCTCTCTTGCGCACCACAATCAGGGATCTGCCTGAGATGGAAAGCGTCATGGCCCCCGCCGTCTTTTCCTGCCCGACTGGCCGCCCGTCATCAGTCCGTTGCTCTGGATCGCCTTGGCCATGGTCGGTGCCGCGCTGGCCGGGGAGTGGGTCCGGCATTACCTGGGCTTGCCCCGGATTACGGCCTACCCGGTGGTCGGCATGCTGATGGCGGCGCTGGCCGGCGATCGCCTGGTCGCCGAAAACAACGAATGGCTGCAGCGTGGACTCGACGTGGCACTGGCCATCCTGCTTTTTGAGCTGGGCAGCCGCGTCGACCTGCGTTGGCTGCGCCACAATCGCTGGCTGCTGGTGACCAGCCTTTGCGAGGCTCTGGCTGCTTTCGCTGCGGTGTTTGTGGTCAGTCGTTATCTTGGGCTGGCCGTCGAGCCGGCCATCCTGCTGGCGGCCATCGGCATGGCCAGCTCACCCGCCGTGATCATGCGGGTGGTCGCCGAGAGCAACGCACAGGGCCAGGTCAGTACCCGCCTTCTGGTGTTGACCGCACTCGATACAATCTATGCCGTCGTCACCGTCCATCTGGCGATGGGCGTGCTGCACCAGCGCTACAGTGGCGACTGGGTGTTGACGATCACGCATCCGCTCTATTTGCTCGGGGCCGGATTGATCATCGGCAAGCTGCTGGCGATGGCCGTCAGCGGATTACACCGCTGGCTGAAATTGCGCGACGAATACGCTTCTATCATCCTGCTCGGTCTGGTGCTGATGACTCTCGGCGTGATCGAGGCGCTGCGCCTGCCGGTGACGCTGTGCATGCTGTTCGCCGGTCTCGTTCTGCGCAATAGCCAACGGCGGGCCTGGGTCTTCCCTCAGCACTTTGGCTCGGTCGGCGGTGTGTTGGTGGTCATGCTGTTCCTGGTCGTCGGGATGCAGATCAAGGTGGAACATCTCATCACCAGCGGCGTCCTGGCGCTGGCGCTGATCGGCGCGCGCAGTCTGGCCAAGCTGGGCGGCGTCCTGGTGCTGGCGCGCCCAGCCGGCATCAGCTGGCGCCAGGGCCTGCTGCTGGGGCTCGCGCTGTCGCCTGCGGCCGGCCCGGTCATGGTCGCTGCCGCCGACGTTGGCCAAATCTACCCGGAACTGCAGGGCACCCTGATGCCGGTCGCTATGAGCGCGGCGGCCATCATGGAGCTGGCCGGGCCGGTCATCGTCGCGTTGTGCCTCAAATGGAGCGGAGAACGCCGTGAGTGACGAAACCGAGGACGAACTGCCGACTTTTTCGCGATCCGCGCCGCTGACTCTGGGCATCGAGCTCGAATTGCAGCTGGTTGGCGGGCAAGATTTTAACCTGATCGGTGCGGCCCCGGACTTGCTGCGCGAAATGGCCGGACGCACGCATCCCGGCGAGGTCAAACCGGAGATTACCGATTCGATGATTGAGCTGTCGACCGACATCTGCCAAGATTACAATGACGCGCTAAGACAGCTGCGCAGCATTCGCGATGCACTGGTGCATCAGGCGGATCGCCTAGGCATCCTGCTTTCCGGCGGCGGCATGCACCCCTTTCAACACTGGGGGCAGCAAGCCATTTTTGACGCGCCACGCTTTCACCATCTGTCGCAGCTCTATGGCTATCTGGCCAAGCAATTCACCATTTTCGGCCAGCATGTGCACGTCGGTTGCGCCTGCCCGGACAAGGCGCTCTGGCTACTGCACGCCTTCAATCGCTACATTCCTCACCTTATCGCGCTTTCCGCTGCGTCGCCTTTCGTGCAGGGCATCGATACCGGCTTCCAGTCGGCACGGCTCAATTCGGTCTTCGCCTTTCCGCTCAGCGGACGAGCGCCTTTCGTCTTGAACTGGGACGACTTCGCCACCTACTACCGCAAGATGATCGCCACCGGCGTCGTCAAGAGCATGAAGGACTTCTACTGGGATATCCGGCCAAAACCCGAGTTCGGCACGATCGAACTACGCGTCATGGATACGCCACGGACCGTGGAACGCGCTGCGCAAATCGCCGCCTACGCCCAGGCCTTGGCGCGGTATCTACTCGAAGAAAAGCCTGTCGAGCCGCGCGAAGACGATTATCTGGTTTACACCTTCAACCGCTTCCAGGCCTGCCGCTTCGGCTACGACGGCTCGCTGGTCGTGCCCGGCACGGCCGAGCAGCGGGTTATCCGAGACGACATCCTGCATACCATGGCGCGCATCGAGGTACATGCCTACGATCTCGGTTCCACGGAAGCGCTCAACCTGTTGCGCACCGAGGTCCTGCAAGGCCGTAACGGTGCCACCGAGGTGCGGGCCATTCACGCTCGTGAAGGCGCGCTGGAGGAAGTCGTTCGGCAGGGTAGCGAACTCTGGTCCGGGCGCCTGAGCTGAGTGCATATTCCGCGTCCGCGTCGCCGGTCGACAAACACTGGACGCGAACTCTTCGGTCTCCCGCCTGCCTCTCCTTCAGGTCGGTTTTTCATTCATTCGGGGCGCACTTGTGTGGCTCACCGGGCGCACGTATTCTATGACTTTAGTCGGGGTGAAGCAGGCCCCTTTCTTTTAGAAAACGGAGAAGGAGCACCATGCGAGTGGCACAAGCAAGCCTGCGCAATACCGGCCGTCTCGCTGAAGACTTCGCCCCGTTGATGGCGATTGAACCGAATTTGGTTCTTGTCTTCGGTTCCGTCGATTTGCTCAGGGGCGTTGCGCCGACCCTTGCTTTGCTTTTTCCGCAGGCCCCTCGCCTGGGCTGTTCGACGGCGGGTGAAATTTCCGCTGCGGGGGTGCAGGACGGCACCTGTGTGGTGACCGCCGTGAGCTTCGAGCATACCCGTCTGGTCGAAGCTTCGAGCCACTTGACCGGGATGGGCGATTCATACGCGGCGGGCCACCGTCTGGCCAGGCAGTTGCCGCAGGATGGTCTGCGCGCGGTGTTGCTTTTCGGGCAAGGTCTTCCCATCAACGGGAGTGCGCTGCTGTCCGGGGTGACCGAAGTGCTCGGTGTGCGGGTGCCGATAACCGGTGGTCTGGCCGGCGATGGCGGGGCCTTTCGGCAGACCTGGGTGCTTGACGATGCCGGTGCCGCGAGTGATACGCTCGTTGCCCTTGGCTTGTACGGCGACCGGCTCGAGTTTTGCCACGGTTCCTTCGGCGGCTGGTTGCCATTCGGCCCGCCGCGTAAAATCACGCGCAGCCGTGGCAACGTGCTTTTCGAGCTCGACGGCGAACCGGCACTCGAAGTCTATAAGCGTTATCTCGGCGAACACGCCAAGGGGTTGCCCGGCTCCGCGCTGCTTTTTCCCTTTGCCATGCTCGGCAAGGATCACGATGAGGTCGGTCTGATTCGCAGCGCCCTTGCCGTCGATGAACAAGCCGGCAGCCTCACGCTAGCTGGTGATATCGACCCGGACGGTTACCTGAAGCTGATGCATGCCAACACCGATGCGCTGGTCGACGGTGCCGAAACGGCGGCGCAAGCGGCGCGCCAGATGCTGTGCGGAGAGGGGCAGGGCCTGTTGTTGCTGGTCAGTTGCGTCGGCCGCAAACTGGTCATGGGCGGACGCGTTGGTGAGGAAATCAGGGCTGTTGCCAGTGTGTTCAGTCAGGGTGCGTCGATCGCCGGCTTCTATTCCTACGGCGAGATCAGTCCGTACATGCCGGGGGGCGCGTGCCGGTTGCACAATCAGACGATGACCGTGACCTATCTTGGCGAACGTTGAACAAGGCGGCTGATCGTAGTTCGGCTGCGTACCGTCCTACCAGTCGATCGCTGAGCCATCGCGGAAGAAGCCACCGCTGGGCCCATCGTCGGGCAGCAGTGCCGCCCAGAGGATTCCTTTGGCCCCTTGTTGGGGACTGCGCTCGGCGTCGGGGCCGCCCATCTCGGTACGGCACCAACCGGGGCAGACCGAGTTGATCTTGATATTGCTGCCTAGCAATTCACTCGCGGTGAGACGGGTCAGCGCGTTGAGCGCGCATTTCGACATACGGTAAGCGGGCCAGTACCCCCCCATTCGGGCGAGCTGCCCCATGCTCGATGAAACATTGACGATGCGTCCCCAGCCTCCCTCGCGCATCAACGGGACGATGGCCTGGATCAGGCGTAGCGGCGCCAGCGCGTTGGTCGCGTAGGTGGTTGCGGCGACCGACGGGGCGACCTCGAAAACGCTGGCGCCCTGCGGGTTTGCGAAATTCTTTGGCTCGAGCAGCACGCCGGCGTTGTTGACCAGAATATCGGCACGGCCGAATTCTCGCCGCACACGGGCGCCCAGCGCGCTGATTGCGCTGGCATCGGTGACGTCGGCGACATACGCGACCGCATCGTATTGCTGTTGGCGCAGGCCTTCCGCCGCAGCTTCAATGGCGAGGGCATCGCGCCCGACCATCAGCACCTTGCAGCCGGTAGCGGCGAGGTCGCGTGCGACGGCCAGGCCCAGGCCACGGGCGGCGCCCGTGACGATAGCGAGTCTCTTGGACAGCATTCTAATCTCCTCCGTTTGCGCTGGAAGCAGCCATCATGCAATGCGCCGTCGTCCTCGGCAAGTCGCATTTCCGCTACCCCGGCGGGCACCTTCCGGACAGCGAAAAAAACGTCGCAATTTGACCAAAATCAATCGTCTGGCGCAGCGCGTGGCTATACTTGCCTGCTTCGTGTCACGAGAGTCCTCATGCGGCAGCAGAAAATTCCGGAACTCGTTTGTCCTGCTGGCAGCCTGCCGGCGCTCAGGGCGGCGGTCGATAACGGTGCCGACACCGTTTACTTCGGTTACAAGAACGACACCAATGCCCGTAATTTCGCCGGTCTCAACTTCGACGACAAAGCCATGCGCGAGGGCATCCGCTACGCCCAGTCGCGCGGCCGCCACGTGCTGGTGGCGATCAACACCTTCGCCCAGCCCGGCCGCGTCGCCGACTGGCAGCGCGCTGTCGATGGCGCTGCCGATCTCGGGGTCGATGCGGTGATCATCGCCGACGTCGGCCTGCTCGACTATGCCTGCCAGCGTCACCCCGGTTTGCGCCTGCACCTCTCGGTGCAGGGCTCAGCGACGAGCTACGAGGCGGTGAATTTCGCGCAGCGCGAGTTTGGCGTGCGCCGGGCCGTCCTGCCGCGCGTGCTGACGTTGGCTCAGGTCGAGAACGTGATCAAGAACACGACGGTCGAGATCGAGGTCTTCGGTTTCGGCAGCCTATGCGTGATGAACGAGGGGCGCTGCTGGCTGTCTTCCTACGCCACCGGCGAATCGCCGAACACCGTCGGCGCCTGCTCGCCGGCCAAGTACGTCAAGTGGGAAAAATCGCCGGGCCAGATGACGACGCGCCTTAACGGCATTCTGATTGACCGATTTGGCGATAACGAAGCGGCCGGTTATCCGACGCTGTGCAAGGGCCGTTTCGAGGTCAGCGGCGAGACCTATTACGCACTGGAAGAGCCGACCAGCCTCAACGTCCTCGAGATTCTGCCGGAAATTGCCAGAATCGGCGTCTCGGCGGTTAAGGTCGAAGGCCGCCAGCGTAGCCCGGCCTACGTCACGCAGGTCACCAAAACACTCAGGGCTGCGCTCGACGCGCTGGCCGGCGACGGCGAGCGCTACAACGTCAAACCGGCATGGCAGACTGAGCTGGCCAAGGTCTCTGAAGGCAGCCAGGCGACGCTCGGTGCCTACAGCCGGCCGTGGAGATAAAGCGCATGAAACTCGCCCTTGGCCCCCTGCTTTACTTCTGGCCGAAACAGGAAGTCTTCGAATTCTATGCCGAGATGGCGCAGAACCCGGCCATCGACATCATCTACGTCGGCGAGGTAGTCTGCTCGCGTCGCCAGCAGATCCGCGTCGCCGACTGGATCGGTCTGGCGCGCGACCTCTCCGACGCCGGCAAGGAAGTCGTCGTCTCGGCACAGGCCCTGCTCGAATCCGAAAGCGATCTGAAGGCGCTGCGCCGGTTGGTGGATGATGCCGGCTGCAAGGTCGAAGCGAACGACCTCGGCGCGGTGAATATCGCCGCCGGCCGCCCCTTCGTCGCTGGCCCGCACCTTAATATTTACAACGAAGCGACTCTCTCCACCTACGCGCGCTACGGCATGCAGCGCTGGGTGCCGCCGCTCGAAGCCGACCGCCAGCTAGTGGACACGCTGCACCAGGCCCGCCCGGGTGGCATTGAAACCGAGGTCTTTGTTTTCGGCAAGCTGCCGCTCGCTTTCTCGGCGCGCTGCTTCACCGCCCGCCACTACGACCTGAACAAGGACGATTGCCAGTTTAAGTGTCTCGAGCATCCCGAGGGGATGACGCTCAAAACGCGCGAAGGGCAGCCGTTCTTGGCCATCAACGGTATCCAGACAATGTCGGCGCAGACCTACAACTTGCTGCGCGAGATTCCGGAGATGCTCAGGATGGGCATCGACATCATCCGCATTAGCCCGCAGCCGCAGCACACGGCGACTATCGTCGCCGCCTTCGACGCGGCACGGCGCGGCGCGTCGGTCGAGGCCGACACCACCGGCTGGAGCAGCGAGGGCATGGTCGATGGCTACTGGTTCGGCGAGCCCGGCATCGTGCAACATCACCAGTCCACGTTGGCCCAACTGCAAGGAGCTCAAGGATGAGCCAGGGATTCACGATTCCGCGTTTCCAGCTGCCCAATTTCGTTTCGGCGATCGGTGCCCGTCTGCCGCAGTGGCCACACGCCGTAGCGATCATCGTCGGCCTCAACGCGGCGGCAAGAATGAAGCTGCTGCCCGAGGACAGTCTTGAGCTGCTGGAAAACCGCACCTTCTTCGTCGACGTCCTCGATACTGGCGGCCGCGCCTGTTTCACCTACCGCGCCGGTTTTTTCCGTCCGCTGTTCAAGCTGCCGGAGAGCCCCGATCTCACCTTCCGCGCCAACCTCTCGGCCTTCCTGCAACTGCTGGCGCGCCAGGAAGATCCGGACACGCTGTTCTTCAATCGCGAGCTGTCGATCGAAGGCGACACCGAACTCGGTTTGGTCGTCAAGAACATGCTCGACGCCGTCGAGTGGCCCAAGCTGCCGCAGCTGCAGATTTTCCGTCACTGAGTCCCGGCGTTCGACCGGACCCCCAGTCAGCCGTCTTTGCGCTTGAGCAGGTCCTTCAAATTGGCGAAGGGCTGTGCCGTTGCCCGCTCGCCGGTTTGAGCGCCGCTGACGCCTGCCTTCAACGCTGCCGCCGCATCGAGTTCGCGCGCGTGTTCGTTGTCGTGGCAGTAGAGGCACAACAGCTCCCAGTTGCTGCCGTCGGGCGGGTTGTTGTCGTGGTTGTGATCCTTGTGATGGACCGTCAACTGCTGCAGGTTCTCGCGCGTGAACTCGCGCGCGCAGCGGCCGCAAATCCACGGGTAGATTTTCAGCGCCTGCTCGCGATAGCCAGACTCGCGGCTCTGGCGGTTGCGGATGGCGTCGGCGACGACCTGGTCGAGGCGGGAAGCCGGGGTTTTGTTGGCTGACATTGGTGCGGTCCTGTTCGGTGAGGGGGTTGTCTCCTGGGCAGTCGGTGCTCTTGGAGAGGGTGCGGTGGTATGAGCCAAGGGGGCCGTTGGTGCATGCCGCGCCTGTCCATGCGGCGATTATGGCGACCCTCGCGCTAGCCGACAAGCTTCCCGTCGGGCGCGGTTCCCCGACGTCGGCGCAGCGCTAAAATTGCGCAGCCAGATTGCCAGAATTACAGGGCAACCAAGGAGAGGCGGTAATGGGGTGCGCCCCATTACCTGCCGCAACCGCCATTGCCCGCGCTGCCAGACCCGGGCCAAGGAGGCGTGGCTGGCAG
>Ga0209125_1001378_pt1 | contig 23103 bp, 13 predicted proteins | sample BarGraIncub1131A_FD_184503 | JGI IMG/M metagenome (GOLD analysis project Ga0209125, IMG submission 184503) | Arctic peat soil microbial communities from Barrow, Alaska - Barrow Graham LP Incubations 11-31A (SPAdes) (version 2) | ecosystem: Environmental > Terrestrial > Soil > Wetlands > Peat... | reverse complement strand
GGATTTGTTTTTGACCTATCACATCAAAATTCCAACCAACCTGACAGACAAACAAAAGGAGCTGTTCACAGAATTGTCTAACTCATCAATTAAAGTATAGACCATGCAAATAGCAAACTTTGTAGCCGTAGATGAGTTCTGCAACAGTTGGAATATCGAGATATCATTTATCAACTCGCTGCAGGAAAAAGGATTAATTGAAGTTGTTATCATCAGGGAAACCAGCTTTATTGATGTCAGCCAGCTTCAGCAACTGGAGAAATGTATCCGGTTCTATTACGAATTGGATATTAATCTGGAAGGTATAGAAACTATCATGCATTTGTTACAGCGCATAGATACCATGCATGATGAAATTAATGATCTCCGGAACAAACTTCGGCTCTTTGAAAGATCAGAAACATGAAAAAATTGCGATTATTACTAAATAAATTGGTAAAAACGATCCTGTGGTTGGCCATCATCTTGGTGTTTTTATTTGTAATAATTGCCGTACTCATTCAAATCCCTGCCATTCAAAACAAGATCATTCATGGTGTCACCTCCTATGTCAGCAACAAAACCCATACAAAAATTGAGATTAAAAATGTTGGCATTTCATTCCCTAAATCAGTAGTGATTGAAGGCCTTTACCTGGAAGACCTCAATAAAGACACTTTACTATATGCCGGAAAAGCGAAAATAAATATTGCACTTTATAACTTGTTCCACAACAAGATAGCTATTAATTCTATTGCTCTTGAAGAGGTTAACCTGAACTTACACAGCACCAAAAAAGATTCGCTGTTCAACTACAATTTCCTACTAACAGCATTTGGTGATACCACCAAACAGGCAAAAGTTGTCCCACCAACTCCATCCAAATGGACTTTCAGCATCGATCAGGTAAGCCTGAAAAACGCCCGGATTCGTTACGATGATGAGTATGCAGGAATAAATGTATTCGCAGTTCTGAAAAATTCGGAAATTAATGTGGATGAGATCGATCTGCAAAAATCAGTCTATTCTGTGATCGACTTGATCGCTGAAGGCTTAACAGCAAATGTCCGGGTCAGTGAATCTATGAACAAACAGAATAATAAACCGGGAAGCGTTTCACCAAAAATATCAGCCAAAAACATTCGACTCAGCAATTCCACAATTAGTTATAGCGATTCAGTCGGCTATCTGTCGGTTGATGCGATCATAGACCAAAGTAAGCTGGAAAATGCTTCTATCGATTTACAAAAGCAGCTTATTTCTTCTGACTATCTATCCCTATCGAAAAGCAAGATTCAATACCATACTTTCAGCCAGGAATTACTTCCAAAATCAAACATTGCGGTCCCAGTCACCACTTCAGGAAACAATTGGAAAGTTACCCTGAATCAAATTGCGTTAAAGGACAATTCGCTTATTTACAAATCAGGGAATAAGCCTCCAATAAAAAATATTTTTGATTTTAATTACCTGGAATACAGTAATTTAACACTTAATGCAACGGAATTTCTATATTCTGCAGACTTGACAAAAGTTGTGCTTTCAAAATTCAGCGCCATTGATCAGAATAACTTTGCAATTACCGATTGTGAGGCAGATTTCAGAATGGATCAGCATTCAATTTCTGCACGGAAGTTGAAGGTCCAAACCCCCTACTCTACCGTAGATGCCGATTTGGATTTGCAATATTCCTCTTTGGCGACCCTGCTGGATTCTATGCAATTCACTGATTTGAACATAGACCTGAGAAATCTAAGTTTTAGGAACTCCGATCTGATCTATTTCAAACCCGACCTCACCAACCAGCCATTCTTTAAAGCCAGCCAGAACGTTACAACAGCTTCAGGAATAATTAGCGGACAGATGAATAATCTGATCGCTAAAAATCTGATCCTAAAAACAGGAGTTCATACGATTGTAGAAACTGATTTCATTATCAAAGGATTGCCTGAAATTAAAACAGCATTTTATGACTTTCCCAATCTGAGCATCATTTCAGGCAAAAAAGATATTGTAATGATGGCTGGTCCATCTATTCCCGACAGCATAGATATTCCCGAAAAAATCAGTATGCAGGTTGTTTTTAAAGGAAAGATGAACTCCTTTGAGTCAACCGCGAATATGACCAGCAGTTTTGGGGACGCAAATCTTGTAGCATCAATTGATCCGGCTGAAAATTTCAGCGGCAAAGTAAGCATGAGCAGTCTTGATGTTGGCCGTTTTCTGAAAGACACAACCCTGTATGGCCCGGTAACTTTGACCGCAGAGGCAACCGGCCAGGGATTGGACATGAATACGATCAAAGCTAAAATCAAGGCCGACGTTACGCAGATTCATCTGAATAAATATACTTATCACAACCTGATAATGGATGGTTCAGTTACCGGCAAGGAATTCGAAGGAAAAATAAGCCTGAATGATGAAAATGCCGTATTCGATTTTGATGGATTGGTGAACTTAAATCCAAATACGGAACGCTATAAATTTCTCTTGAATGTTAAGGGAGCAGACCTTCAAAAACTCAAATTAACCAAAAAAGATGCACGGATAGCCTTTGTTGCAGCAGCCGATTTAAAGGGTGGAACCGTTGATAAAATGAATGGAACAGCTGGAATCACCAATATTATTATTGCCAGCCAGGGGAAAACTTATGTACTCGACTCCTTTCTGTCGGCTGCAGTAAATGAACCAAATAACAGTGAAATTAAAATCAATAGTGCACTAATTGGCATAAAATATACCGGAACGGTTTCTCCTGATGCACTTCCAGGAGTACTTAGTCAATTCATTAATAATTATTTCCCATTTACAGATTCAAAACAGCAAATTAAGAAAAGCGATTCTGCTAATTTTAGTTTCGAAATTCAACTTCACAATCACCCCATTCTTTCGGATGTCCTTCTTCCTCAGCTAAAAGAATTCGAGCCGGGAATCATTTTGGGTAGTTTTGACAGTCAGAAAAACGAACTAAAACTGAATGCCACCATGAAGAAAATTGTTTATGGAACTACTGAAATTAATGACTTCTCGGTAGATGTGAATTCGGCTAACACGGCTTTGAACTATAAAATTTCAAGCAGTGTAATATCTAATGCTCAAATCAAATTAGAGCATTTTTCGCTGGAAGGCAATCTGGCAAATAACAGAATATTAGCAAATATCTCTTCAACTGATGGCAAAAATAAGAAGCTGCTAATTCGATCTCAGATAACTAAGGAGAGTACAAACTATAAGCTTACGCTCGATCCAAAGGAATTTTACCTGGCGAATAACCGCTGGGACATTGCAACTGATAATTACATTGAATTCGGTAAACAGGGATTTTTGGTCCACCATCTTTTCATTAATCATGCTGAAAATCAGATTAATATCGCCTCTGTACATGATCAATTCAATGATGATCTGAATATTGCAATCAAGAATTTTAAGATTGAAGACATTTCCCGAATCATAGAAAAAGATTCCAGCCTGGTGAAAGGTACTGTTGATGGAAATATATTGCTTAAACGCGTTAACAATTCGTATGGCTTAGTCGCAGATGCAAAGATCAGTGGTCTGATCGTTCGTGATGTTCCTGTCGGAGATTTAACAATGAAAGCTGAGAATCCCAGCTATGAAAAATTTAATGTGAATGTGAATTTATCGGGCACTGATAACAATTTGACAGCTAATGGCTATTATATTCCGAATGGAAGCGACAATTCGATTGGTATAAAAACAACCATCCAGTCGCTTTCATTAAAAACCGTTCAGGCTTTTTCAATGGGTCAACTGAAAGAATCGTCGGGAACTCTTGCCGGAAATATTTCAGTTGAAGGTAAGGCCAGTGCTCCGGATATTACGGGTGAACTGGTTTTCAGCAATGCCTTTATCAAACCTGCATTTCTGAACAACAGCCTGGAATTAAAACACGAAACGATTCAACTGAAAAAAGATGGAATTTATTTCAATTCTTTCACCATGCTGGATGCCGGTCAGCATACAGCAACCATTGATGGTTCCGTTCAAATGAAACAATTTTCTGATTTTATTTTTGCCTTACAGGTCAATTCAAAAGACTTTCTGTTATTCAATACAACCGTTAAGGATAACAAAGAATTCTTTGGACGAATGGTGATTGACAGCAGGATCAATATCAAAGGTCCAATGAAATCGCCGGTTATGGATGCGAAGGTGAAAATGAAAAAAGGTTCCAATTTCACCTTCTCAGTTCCTGAAGACAAACTGACCACCGATAAAGGTGAGAATGTGGTTGAATTTGATAATACCTTAAAATTCAATCCAATCCTGTACCGAGGTGAGAAAAAGGGAGGACAAACATCCGGAATGACTGGTTTTGATCTTTCTTCCATTGTAGAAATAGATAAAGAAGCAACGCTCCGGTTACTAATGGATCCTTCTTCTACTGACTCATTGGTGGTGAAAGGTGACGCTGCATTGAGTTTTGCGATGGACCGAAGTGGAAAGATGAGCCTCACGGGTGCATACAATTTAATTGAAGGCAGTTACCTGGTGTCATTGGAATCAGTAATCAAAAAGAAATTTGATATTGATGCCGGAAGCACAATTATTTGGAATGGTGATCCACTGGAAGCCGAAATTTCAATCAATGCCAGCTATTCCGTTCGGGCTTCGCCCTATGATCTGGTGGCTGATCAGATATCAGGCTTAAGTGATATTGATAAAGGCGGATACAAACAACGTTATCCATTTTTGGTAATCCTGAAACTACGCGGACAAATTTTACATCCGGCAATTAGTTTTTCAATCCAATTACTACCAGAGGATAAGGGAATTCTGGGTGGAGCCGTAAATCAGAAACTGAGCATGCTAAATGAAGATGAATCAGCATTAAACAAACAGGTTTTTGCATTATTGGTGCTGGGCAGGTTTGTCCAGGAAAATCCTTTTCAAACCGAATCGACCGGAACTTCTACTTTAATCCGGTCGACGGTAGGCAAATTTTTATCAGCACAATTGAATCAACTGAGCTCAAAGATATTACCTGGAATGGAGTTAAATTTTGATATTCAATCGTATGACGATTACCAATCGGGACAAGCCAAAGGAAGGACACAAGTGGAAATTGGTGTAAAAAAACAACTTTTCAATGAACGATTGTCCGTTCAGCTTGGAGGTGCAGTTGATGTTGAAGGAGACCGGGCAAAACAAAATTCGGCAAGCGATATTACCAGTGATGTAACCGTTGAGTACAAATTGACCAAGGAAGGCAGTTTCAGACTGAAAGGTTTCAGACACAATCAGTACGAAGGGGCCATTGAAGGTCAATTGGTTGAAACCGGAGCTGGTGTTGTATTTGTACGCGATTTCAATCTTTGGAACAGAATATTCAAGTCGCAAAAAAGCAGAAGTGATTCATCGAAAATACAAAAGAGTAATGTCACGATCAATTCAAAATAGTTTCTTTCTGTTACTTGGTTGCCTGCTTCTGGTGGCATGTTCCGGTACAAGGAATTTGCCGAAAGGTGAAAAGCTTTATACGGGTGCGGAAATTAAATTGGAATCAATAGATAAACTGAATAAGAAATTTATTAAAACCACTGCGCAATTGGCCGTACGTCCAGTACCTAATAAAGTTTATTTGGGGTTTCGTCCTAAATTGTGGTTGTACAATGCAGCTGGTGAAGACCCCAAAACCAAATTAGGAAAGTGGCTTAAAAAAAGAGGCGAACCACCAGTGCTGATGAGTAGTGTTAAACCCGGTGTTACACGTGCGATAATCGATGCCAGGCTTTTTAATATTGGAATATTTAAAAGTTATACTGAATCCGAGATTATTGAGAAAAAGCGCACCGGTAAACTAATCTATACCAGTCATGTACATAAGCCATACCTGGTGAAAGAACTTGTCTATGCTATTGCGGATGATAGTTTAAGTCGCTTGATCCTGACTGGGAAAGATAAATCACTGATTAAACCTGGAGATGATTATAATCTCGATATCTTAAAAAGCGAACGAATACGAATTGATGCTATCTTAAAAAACAACGGATACTTTTACTTCAACCCGGATTATTTGCTTTTTAAGGCCGATACCTCAAACTTGAATCATGATGTAGCATTCAAACTAACCTTAAAAGACAGTATTCCGAAAAATGCTACAACCGTATTTCGCATTAACAATGTGTATATCAACCAGAATTATTCTTTAAATGAGGGGCGTAAAAACACAACAAAAGATACGGTAACGGTTCAGAATATTGTGTTTTTGGGGAAAGAAGAAAGAATGACAATCAGGCCTAAAGTACTTTCAAAATCAATTTATTTACGGAAAAACGAGATTTTTTCAAGACAGAATCACATCATCACATTGAACCGTTTGATGTCGATGGGTAATTTCAAATTAGTACAGATAAATTTTTCTGAAAGCAATGCTTCAGGTCCGGGTTTACTGGATGTAAATATTCTGATGACACCGTTGTCAAAACACACATTCAGGGCAGAAGTTGACCTCGTTTCAAAATCGAATAATTATACCGGGCCACGAATGAATTTAAGTATTCTGAATAGAAACGCCTTTAATGGGGCCGAATTACTAAATCTAAATCTAGCCGGATCATTTGAGGCACAATTAAGTGGAAAAGAAAAAAATTTGTATTCCTACTCCTATAATCCGCAGCTGGAATTGACTTTCCCACGCTTTCTTGTTCCGTTTAATATCAAGAGAACAAACAGTCTTTACGTTCCAAAAACACGTCTATTGCTCTCTTATAACTATTTGAAACGGGTGAACTATTTTGACATGCGCACCTTCCAGTTCGTTTATGGTTTTAAGTGGAAGCAAAATATCCAAACGGAACATGAGTTGAATCCAATCGACGTAAGTTATACCACTATTGGGAACAAATCAACTGAATTCACAGATTTGCTGGCATCCAATCCTTTTCTGAAAAAGAGCTATGAAGAGCAATTTATTGCGGGAGGAAGCTATTCGTTTACCTACAATGAGCAAATGATGACAGGGAAAAAGATACAATACTATTTTCATTTGACTTCGGAGCTAGCCGGAACAACTTTTTATTTGGCAAAAATAATTGGCGGGGAAAAGATTTCAGCAGAAAATCCATCCAAAGTTGCTGGTTCTATCTTTTCGCAATACTCAAAATTGAGTGTTGATGGCCGTGTCTACTACAATTTAAAAGATAATAGCAAACTGGCTCTGCGGGTTTTTGCAGGAGTAGCCAAACCGTTTGGTAACTCTCTGATTCTGCCTTATACCAAACAGTTTTTCAGTGGCGGACCAAACAGCATTCGCGCTTTTCAAATTAATTCTGTTGGTCCGGGTACTTTTTATCAGAATACCGATCAAATAGGTTTTTTGCAATTGGGAGGAGATCTCAAACTGGAAACTAATGCGGAATATCGCTTCAGTATTTATCGTTTTTTTAAAGGTGCATTATTTGTGGATGCCGGAAATGTCTGGTTGCTGAAATCAAATCCTGCCAATACCGGAAGCCCGTTTATGTTTTCCAAATTCATGGATCAGATTGCTGTCGGAACAGGTTTAGGAATAAGAGTTGATGTATCCTTCTTTATTCTGCGATTCGATCTGGCAATGCCATTAAGGAAACCCTGGCTGGAAGAAAATCACCGATGGGTGTCTAATCAGATAGATTTTGGAAGTTCAGCATGGAGAAGAGAGAACCTGGTTTTAAATGTCGCCATTGGATATCCATTCTAAAAACAATAATAAAATGAACCTCAAGAGTGCTGTGCCAATAAAGAGTTCGCCGGTTGTAAAGGTGGCTGCATTAGTAATCATTTTTGCAGGGGCCTATATTGCCAGGTCGATTATTACCCCTGTTTTACTTGCGCTTTTTATCAGCATCATTTGTGTTCAACCCATTACCTGGCTTGAGAAAAAGCGAATACCAAGGTGGCTTGCGCTGATCGTTGTCGCCCTGGGTTTGGTGCTGTTGTTCTTCGGATTTACCATCCTGATCGGGGGAACCTTGTCATTTTTTTTAAGTAGTGTTTCAAAATATGAATCTATGCTTGTGGCAATTAGCAACTCTTTCATTCAGTTTTTAAATGATCACGGTTTAAATATTCCAAAGGAAAAGCTATCTGAAATTATTCAGTCGGCAAAGATATTCGAGTTCACCTCGGGGGCATTGAAAGAACTTTTACAATTGATAGGAAATGCCTTCCTGATATTTCTTGTCATTTTATTCATGCTCATGGAATTTAGCAGTTTTACAGTCAAGGCAAAAGCTGTCCTGGGTATATCAAATAAATCCATATCCTATCTTTCAACCATTACAAGAAATACGCGCCACTACCTCGTCATAAAAACACTGATATGTTTAACCAACGGGATTCTTATCTATATAGCATTACTGATCATTGGTGTTGACTACCCTCTCCTCTGGGCAACCGTAGCTGGCCTTATGAATTATATCCCAAACATTGGTTCCATTTTCGCGACCATTCCGGCAGTTCTCTTTGCCTTGATCCAACTTGGAATTGGTGGTGCCATCTGGACCTTGGGTTCATTCGTCATTATTCACAATGTACTTGGGAATTTTCTTGAACCCAAAATTCTGGGCAGAGGTTTGGGCTTGTCTGCATTGGTGGTATTACTCTCGCTTCTTTTCTGGGGATATATTTTGGGACCGGTAGGCATGTTCCTTTCGGTTCCCTTTACTATGACCATTAAGATTATTTTGGAACAAAGCGAGAAAACACGATGGATGGCCATATTACTCGGAACTCCAGACGAAGCTAAAATCTATCTTCAACAAAAAGAACTGATCAAAAAATCAGATCCGGAGCGAGCTGCAAAAATGGAAATAATAGTGTGAATGATGACTCTTGACAAAACAGAAATTAAAAAAAATCGAAATGAAAAATAGTTCCCTGGAAATCAAATCCAAAGAAGCACCTGGTGTTGGGGTTGTTACGGCACCACCAGTGGATCATCCAAGTAAATTGAGGTCATTTCTTCATCACCGAACCGTGTGGCTGATTGGTGCAATTCTGATAATAATTGCCGGGGTGTTCGGATATAATTGGGTGTTCGGCAAAGCCAAGGTTGTCTATACCACTGCGGCAGTCGAACGCGGCGATGTAGAAAACACGGTATTGGCAGCGGGTATTGTGCAACCAATCAAGTATGTAGATGTCGGAGCCCAAACTTCCGGCAAGTTAAAATCATTAAAGGTTAAGCGAGGTGATCGGGTTGAAAAGAGTCAACTGCTTGCAGAAATTGATCCGATTTTGGCACAAACAGCGCTTACTGCTGCGAAAGCAACACTTGAAAATATGACATCGCAACGTTCTGTGAAAGAGGCTGAACTTGTGCTTGCCAAAGTGCAAGATGATCGCAATGATCTGCTATTTGAACATAAAGTAATTTCAGCCAACGACCGTGACATCACCAAAGCGGCTTACGATGTTGCTTTCTCCACTGCCGCTTCGCTCTCAGCGCAGATGAAGCAAGCAAATGCATCGGTGAATACAGCCAAGGCTAATCTGGGTTATACTCAAATCACCGCGCCAATGGCCGGAGAAGTTGTCTCCATCAATATGCTTGAAGGGCAAACCCTAAACGCCAATCAGTCGGCACCAAATATACTGCGGATTGCAAACTTAGACACAGTGACAATCTGGTCTCAAGTATCGGAAGCGGATATTGACCGCGTAAAGCTCGGTCAGAACGTCTATTTCACTGTCTTAGGCCAATCCCAACGCTGGACAGGTAGTATCAGACAAATCCTTCCAACTCCTGAACTTATCAATAATGTGGTATTTTATGACGTATTATTTGATATTCAGAATCCGAAGCGTGAATTATACATTCAGATGACAGCACAGGTTTACATTGTGCTGTCGCAGGCCAAAGATGTTTTGCTGATACCTACCGCCGCCGTTGGAAATGCGGGTGAAGGAACTGAAATAAAGGTACACGTGCTGAAAGAAGACAACAGTATTGAAATCCGGGTAATCAAAATCGGCATCAAAGGCGAAATTTCAACGGAGGTCAAAGAAGGTCTCAAGGAGAACGAATTGGTTGTCATTGGTGGAATCAAAGAAAAGCCAACTACACAGACTCAAAGTGCGCTGAGCGGCCGGAGGGGAGGACGATGACAACGTCATTACTGGAGTTGAAAGGAGTTAGCCGCACCTATACCACTGGCGGGGAGCCGTTAACAGTTCTCAAAGATGTAAACCTTACGATTCAAAGCGGCGAATTCGTCGCCATTATGGGTGCTTCCGGCTCCGGAAAGTCCACCCTTATGAACATTATCGGCTGTCTCGACAAACCGTCTATCGGCAACTATCATGTCCGTGGAATAGATATAGAAAGTCTCAATGGTGATGCTCTTGCAGCCTTGCGACGGGATACTTTTGGCTTCATCTTTCAGCGTTACAACCTGATGTCTGATCTAAGCGCCATCGAAAATACAGAAGTTCCGGCAGTGTACCGGGGCATGGCCAAAACTCAGAGAGAGGAGCATGCCAGTGACATTCTGAAGGAACTCGGACTAGGCGACCGGCTGCAACATCATCCCAATCAGCTATCCGGAGGCCAGCAACAACGTGTCAGCATTGCCCGGGCGCTTATGAATGGCGGTCCGGTGATACTGGCGGATGAACCAACCGGAGCACTTGACAGCCAGGGCGGCAAGGAGGTTATGGCCATTCTGGAAAAACTCAACGAGCAAGGACATACCATCATTGTGGTGACACACGATAGCGACATCGCTGCATATGCTCACCGTGTCGTACGTCTGGTTGACGGACGCATCACCGCTGATGAGCAGCAGAAGAAAGGAGAGCAATTTAAACAGGCAAAAATTGGCGAAGTTGGAAAAGAGTCCAAAGCTGGAGTTGCAGTTCTTGGCGAATCGCTGAAAATGGCCTTGCGTTCGCTGGTAAACAATCGGATGAGAACTGCGCTGACCATGCTGGGTATTGTAATCGGCGTCGCCTCTGTAGTTGCGCTGATGGCGATTGGCAATGGCGCTAAGCAGGAAGTAGTTGAGCGCATCCAGGCAATGGGAGCCGACCTGATGACAATCGCTCGCGGAGCCCGTAATGTTCGGGCAACTGGAGCACCCGTTACCAGTTTTGTGCCTGAAGATTTACCATCCATAGGCCGTGTTCCGGGTGTAGCCTTAGCGAATCCCGAATCTGAGTCATCTGCTTTGCTGAGATTTGGTAACCTGGACCTGACTGTCACAGTGGTTGGAACGGGCGAAGACTTTCCTCTGGTTCATGATTGGCCAGCAAAGACAGGTGTTTTCTTTACTGCTGAACATGTGAAACGCTATGCCCAGGTCGTAACACTCGGCCAGACTGTTGCCACAAACCTGTTTCCCAGTGGCATGGATCCGCTCGGTCAGTATATACTAATTGGTAATGCACCTTTCCTGGTGATTGGAGTGTTGAGTGTCAAAGGCTCCTCGGGACGTGGAGATGATTTGGACAATTCTGTATGGTTGCCATACACAACGGCAGGAGCACGTATTTTCGGGCAGCGTTATTTCAACCGTATCGTCGTGAGGGTGAAGCCGGGTGCAGATATGACTGCAGTACAAACCGGTCTCCATGATCTTTTGCTTAAACGTCATGGTAAGGAAGATTTTAACATCCGGAATATGGCCGAGACTATCGCTACTGCCAATGAAACGCAAAATACACTCACTTATCTGCTTGCTGCGATTGCAGTTATCTCGCTCATTGTCGGCGGAATTGGCGTGATGAACATTATGCTTGTCTCGGTAACCGAACGTACCCGGGAAATTGGCATTAGAATGGCTATTGGGGCACGCGGTTTCGATGTATTGTTTCAATTTCTTACCGAGGCCGTGATGGTCTGCTTTATTGGCGGACTATTAGGTATATTTGTCGGAATTGGCAGCGGTTTAGCTGTTTCAGCACTTGCCGGCTGGCGTGTTATTTTTACGATTACACCAATAGTCATAGCCTTTGGGTTTGCTTTTCTGACAGGAATCATCTTTGGTTATCTTCCTGCTAAAAAGGCTGCACAACTCGATCCAATTGAAGCGTTGGCACGGGATTAAGAAAAACTATAAAAATGGATCAAACCACACAGTCATTTTGGAGTATCTCCACAACCGAATTACTTGCCAGGCTTCAGGTAACAGCAAACGGTATAACAACAACTCAAGCCAAAAAAAGGATCGCAAGCTATGGCGCCAATAGCCTTAAACCCAAAAACCAATCGGGTACATTTACCATTCTTGTTGGCCAGTTTAAGAGTCCGATCATTCTCATTCTTTTGGCTGCTACGGTCTTGTCCCTGTTTTTGCGAAACTTTGTGGATGCTTCCATCATTCTCAGCATCGTCATTATCAGCGGACTTCTTGGGTTTTGGCAGGAGTATAGCGCCTCCAATGCCGTAGCGAAATTGCTTGCTTTGGTGCAAATAAAAGCGGCTGTTCTTCGCGACGGAAAAGAGGTGGAAATTCCGGTAGAAGCTATTGTTCCGGGCGATATCGTTATCCTGAATGCAGGCGACATTGTTCCGGGTGACTGTCTGATTCTTGAATCAAAAGATCTGTTTGTGGATGAGGCTATGCTGACAGGAGAAACTTTTCCGGTAGAAAAAGAAGTATCCGTATTACCTGCCGGTGCACCCCTTGCGCAACGGACAAATTCGGTTTGGATGGGGACACATGTGGTGAGCGGGAATGCAAAAGTCCTGGTTACCCTTACCGGTACAAATTCTGAGTTTGGTAAAGTGTCGGAGCGACTCAAGCTTAAAGCGCCTGAAACAGAATTTGAACGTGGAATCCGTCGGTTTGGTTATTTTCTTGGAGAAGTAACCCTGGTGTTGGTAATACTCATATTTGCCATCAATGTTTATTTGCACCGGCCTGTTCTGGAAGCTTTTCTGTTTTCACTTGCGCTTGCAGTTGGTTTAACGCCACAGCTATTACCTGCCATCATCAGCATCAACCTGGCACATGGTGCAAAGAAGATGGCTGCTAAGAAAGTCATTGTAAAGCGGCTTGCCTCCATAGAAAACTTTGGGAGCATGAATATTATCTGCTCCGATAAAACCGGTACGCTCACCGAAGGAACCGTGAAGGTGGAATCTGCACTTGATGTGAATGGAGATGCAAGTGAAAAAGCTTTTCTGTTCGCCTACCTCAATGCCTCCTTTGAAACAGGTTTTACCAACCCAATCGATGAGGCCATTCTGAACTTTAGAAAGATTGACCTGAAAGGATACCAAAAACACGGTGAAATTCCCTATGATTTTCTTCGGAAACGGTTGAGCATATCCGTTAAACACGACCAGGAACATCTGATGGTGACTAAAGGCGCTTTATCTAATATACTCGATGTCTGTTCATCTGTAGAAATGAAGGAAGGAAGCGTAGTTAAAATAGCATCCATGCAGAAACAGATTCAGAATCACTTTGAAGCGTTCAGCAACGATGGCTATCGTACCATTGGAATTGCTTATAAGAACCTGCCATCAGAATCGCCCATCAGTAAAGACGACGAGAAGGATATGACGTTTTTAGGATTTCTCACCCTATTTGACCCGCCCAAGGCAAATATCGCCGACACTATTGCCACCCTGAAAAACTTAGGCGTTTCCCTCAAGGTTATTACAGGCGATAATCATCTGGTAGCGGCAAGTTTGAGTAAAAAGATGGGGCTATCGGATGCTAAAATCCTCACAGGTCCCGAACTTCATCAAATGAGCGATGGTGCATTGCTCCGTCGGGTGGGAGCAGTGAGTGTTTTTGCTGAAATAGAGCCCAATCAGAAGGAACGAATTATCATTGCCATGCGTAAGGCGGGGAACGTGGTGGGATACATGGGCGATGGGATCAATGATGCCTCTGCGCTTCATGCTGCCGATGTCGGAATTTCAGTGGATACGGCAGCCGATGTTGCGAAAGATGCTGCTGATATCGTTTTACTTGAAAAAGACCTGAGCGTACTGATTGAAGGTGTGCGCGAAGGACGAACCACCTTTGCCAATACCTTGAAGTATGTGTTTATGGCCACCAGCGCTAATTTTGGCAATATGTTCAGTATGGCTGGATTGTCGCTATTCATCCCTTTTCTTCCCTTACTGCCCAAGCAGATTCTACTCACGAACCTGTTAACCGATTTCCCCGAAATGACCATTGCCACCGACAATGTTGACGATGAGATGATTAACTATCCCAGACGCTGGGACATCAAGGCCATTCGAAAGTTCATGATAACCTTTGGGTTGGTAAGTTCCGTATTTGATTACCTGACTTTCGGGTTGCTTCTGCTCATACTGCACGCCAATGAAGGAGAGTTCAGGACCGGATGGTTTCTTGAATCCGTCATCTCGGCATCGGTCATTGTACTGGTTATCCGCAGCAGAAAACCCTTCTTTAGGAGCCGTCCGGGAAAATACCTGTTAATAGCAACATTATCAATTGCTTTTATTACCATGATTTTACCTTTCACCCCCCTTGGAACTATTTTTGGGTTCAGCCCGCTTACGTTTTCAACCTATCTGCTTTTAATGTTGATAGTTGTGTTTTACATCGCAGCGGCAGAAATTACCAAAACAATTTTTTATAAGAAGGTTAAATTCTAAAATGAATATGTGAATGATGTAACACTTTTCGGAAATTGTGTAACGATCTCCGAAGGGTCCACTCCTACCTTTATGCGATTATTAAATCCTCCGGATAGACCGATAGAGATCGAAATTAATATTAATACCCTCATGGCTATTCCATTTGGCAAATGAAAAACAAATTTTTATCAAATGAAACTAAATATCAGGAAATTAGCAGTAATTGTCGCATTGATAATTGCAGCCTCAATTAATCCAAAACAGAGTTCTGCACAACAAAACGGAGTCAATTTTCAGGTCTTTTATGATGCACTTAGCCCTTATGGGCAATGGGTTGACTATCAAAATTATGGTTATGCATGGATTCCGGATGTTGGTCCGGAATTTGCCCCTTATTCAACTGATGGATATTGGGTCAATACTGATTATGGTTGGACATGGGTTTCAGACTATGAATGGGGTTGGGCACCATTCCATTATGGTCGCTGGAATTACGATAATTATTATGGGTGGCTCTGGATACCTGACAATGAATGGGGTCCATCATGGGTGAACTGGAGAATGGCAGATGGTTATTACGGCTGGTCGCCAATGGAACCCGGTATCAGCCTCGCGCTTAGTTTTGGGAGACCGTACAATAGTTACAATGACCACTGGAATTTCGTGAGAGCCAGGGATTTTGAAAATCGCGATATCAACAGATATTTTGTCAATCGGTCAGATCATGCAATGATTATCAGGAATTCTAAAGTTATCAATAGAACTTATATTGATAACAACCGGCATACCACTTATGTCACAGGTCCGGCAAGAGAAGATGTCCAAAGAGTTACTGGCAGAAGGATCAGTCCGGTAGCGATTCAGGAAAATAGCAGACCAGGAAAAATTCTGAATGATGGAAATTTAAAAATGTACCGTCCACAAATTGAAAAAAACAGCAGGTTGGGCCAAAAACCTACACCAGGCAAGGTTGAGAACATTAAAGATGTAAAACGCCCTTCAGATCGAAGCGGGTCCATGAAGCCAATTACAAAACCTCAGAATAACATTGATCAACAGCAACGCCAACAGCAACAAAAGACAACTCCTGTTAATAACGGCGTAAGGCAACAACAACAACAACAACAACAGCAACAGCGCACAACTCCGGTAAACAACAACAAAAATCAGCAACCAAAGCCTGTCCAACAGCAGCAACAACAACCAGTTAGACAACAGCAACAGCAGCAACAACAACCAGTTAGACAACAGCAGCAGCAACAACAACCAGCTAGACAACAGCAACAGCAGCAACAACAACCAGTTAGACAACAGCAACAGCAGCAACAACAACCAGTTAGACAACAGCAACAGCGCGCGACCCCGGTAAACAACAAACAAAATCAGCAGATTAAACAACCAGTGAAAGAGAAAAAGCCGGTAGAAGAAAAAAAGCCAAATAATGTACAATAAAATAGCATTCTCCGTTAAGCTTTTCCTAATTTCTCTTCTCTTCATTTGGTGTCCGGTTAAATATTGTTTTTCGCAACAAACTGAGTCACAAGAAGAAACAATGGTGAAGGATTTTTATAATCTCAACCACCAACAACTCTTTTGGTATTCATCCGGTGAAAACCTGAAAAGGGCTACAGAATGGCTCCAAATTATGAACACATCCGATCAGGTGGGGATCATTATGAGTCCATCTCAGACTGACCAGATCCGAATGGCTTTAATCGATAATCAAACGCTGGATAGTAATTATAAAGAACTAAGAGATAGGCAGATAACAGGTTTGGTGTTGAATTTTATAAAGGGACTTCAGGAAGGTAATATCAAATTTGATTATGATGAGGTTCGTGCATCGCGGGATTCTGTTTATGTCGATCAGTTGTTCAAATCAAGTAACTCAGAATTGGTACAACAAACAGTATTGCGTCTCGAATGCCGCGATCATGATTTCATGGTATTGCAGAAATTTCTGACTGATTCCGTCGCAAAAATGAATCCCCTGAAATTTAAAAAAATAGTCCTGGCAATGAATTACGCGAGATATTTCTTTATTTATCACCAGCCCGAGCAGATTATTGTAAATATTCCTGAAGCATCGGTCAGATATTATCAAAATAATTTCCTGAGACTAAAGATGCGAGCAGTGGTGGGAAAGAAAACGACTCCGACACCTACTATTGCTTCATACATTACAGATGTTGTTACCTTCCCGAAATGGAACGTTCCCCACTCGATTGCAGTGACTGAAATATTGCCAAAAGTTCAAATTAAGGAAAATTACCTTGAGCAGAACAATTATGAAGTAGTTGATGCCAAAGGCCATGTCGTTGATGAATCCATCTTAAAATGGAATACCTATGATGAAAAAAATTTCCCATATTTTTTTCGACAAGGTACCGGGGGCAGGAATGCTTTGGGGATCATAAAATTTGAGTTGCAAAATCCATTCAGCATATTCCTGCATGCTACAAGCCTGCAGGGTTCTTTTGCCAAGGATTACAGGTTCCTGAGTCATGGCTGTGTAAGGCTGGAAAAACCTTTCGTTCTTGCCGATCGATTGCTAAACGGTGAGATCAACATAAAAAAATTACAGAGCGGCAAGAAAAACACTGAAACCAAAACAATCAAATTACCAAATAAAGTACCTGTTTTTATCGTCTATAATCCGGTAGTTGTTACTGGGCAAAAAGTGGTTTTTTTACCGGACACTTACGGACTAATTAATTAACAAAGAACCTTCGAGGTATTTGTTATCAGGATTATAAATAAAGAGACAGGTTCCGTCTTTGATCGTTTCAATAATTGGCTTATTCAATTCAGGAGGAAGAGTTGGACAACCAAAACTTCTGCCAAGTCTTCCATATTTTTGGATGAATTTTTCAGAAGCATAATCGGCTCCGTGTACAATGATCTCCCGCTTTCCGGCATGGTCGTTAAATCCTTTTTCAACACCCTCAATCAGAAGTGAATAACCAGTGTGAGATCCGATAATAGGACGGGCTGTAATATAAAAACCCAGACTGCTTTTTAAAGAACCTTCCTCGTTAGAAAAACTTCTGGCAAATTCAGATCCAGTGTTCCTGCCGTGTGCAACATAAGTATTAAACAACAATTTCTTGTTTTTCAAATCAATCACATACAACCGTCTCTTATTGCAGGATTGTGAATAGTCGGCAATAGTTACGATCGTAGAATTCAATAATTTTCCGATTGTGACAAGTTTATTTAAGCCTTTGATAGCCAAATCAAAAATAGTTCTGTTTAAACCAGATTCGGCTAATTTCAACGCTGTAAATAATTCCTCATTGTTTGTGCAGACAGAATTGTTTGCTTTCGGTTCTACTATTCGAGCATTATTAACAAGGGGGATCAGCAGAAATATCAGAATAAGTATATATCTCATCATTTGACAAAGTTATCATTTATTATTTGTGGATCGGGATTTTCTACCAAATGTGTGAATAATGTAACTCTTTATGCGAATTGTGTAACACTCTCATAAATAGTCTCACTTACTTTTACTTCGATAAAATTCCATCATTTAAATTAAAAAAATGAAAATTAAGGTACTATTTATGACGCTTACATTAATATTGGCTATATTAATTAGTGGGTGCAAAAAAAATGATTACCAGGCAACAGTGGGCGTATGTCCTGTTGTAATATCAACTGATCCGGATAACGGAGAAGCTGGTGTGCCTCTCAGCCAGGTCGTATCTGCGACTTTTAATGAAAAAATGAATGCTGCCACGATTACCAGTACAACTTTTACGGTAATAGATGCAACCAAAAGTGCAGAATTAAAGGCAGCAGTAGTTATTACCGGAACTCTTTCTTACTCCGGGATGACTTCTTCCTTTACACCATCCAGCCCGCTTGCACCTAACACTACCTACACTGGTAGGATGACAACAGCAGCCCGGGATTTAATGGGAAATGCCTTACAGGCTGATAAAGTGTGGACTTTTAAAACAGACTTGCCTCCGACAGTTACCAGTGACCCGCCAGACCTTGCTACGGGTGTTCCACTTAACAAAGTAATTGTCGCGACTTTTAGTGTGCCTGTGGATTCGTTGACACTAAAATCATCCGCAACCAACTTTACGATCAAACAAGGAACGACAACAGTTCCCGGAAATTTTTCATACACCAGTGACGGTAAAACAGCATCTTTCACTCCAACCAGCAATCTTGCCCCTTTCACCGTTTATAATGGGACTATTATTGCCGCAGGAGTTAAAAATAAATTTGGCACTTTAATGGCTGCTGATTATCCCTGGAGTTTTACAACTATTCCTCAGTTAACATTGTCTTCTCTCCCAGCGCTTGGTGGTACAACCAGCGGAGGTGGAACATTTGCAGTGGGTTCTTCAGTAACAGTTATAGCAACTGCCAATGCTGGATTTACCTTCGTTAACTGGACAGATGGCGTGACTGTAGAATCAACAAGTGCAACTTATCAGCTTACAATGCCGGCGCGCAACAAAACATTGGTTGCAAACTATACTGCCATACCTTATATTGTGTCAGTATCTTCGAAGCCTCTTTTAGGTGGAACAACCACAGGAGGCGGAACATATAATTCAGGCGCTTCGGTTACTGTAACTGCTATCGCTAATCCAGGCTTTACATTCACAAACTGGACTGAAGGAGTGAACGTCGTATCGTCTACTTCAAGTTATCAGTTTGTAATAGCAGGAAACAGGACTCTGGTGGCAAATTACACAGCAATACCCTATACGGTAACTGTTTCATCCTTGCCGGTTTTAGGCGGAGTTACCACAGGAGGCGGCATATTTAACTCAGGCGCTTCTGTAACTGTAGCTGCATCAGCTAACACCGGATTTACATTCACAAACTGGACTGAAGGAACAAACATTGTATCCACAAGCGCAAATTATCAATTTACCATAGCTGGAAACAGGACATTGGTAGCCAACTACAATGCTATACCTTATACTGTGGAAGTATCTTCGAATCCACTTTTAGGAGGAACAACAACCGGCGGTGGGACATTTAATTCAGGATCGTTGGTTACTGTAAAAGCGGTTCCCAATGTCGGATATACCTTCACAAACTGGAAAGAAGGATTGGTAGTAGCATCAACCAATGCAAATTATCAATTTACAATTACTGGAAACAGGATATTGGTAGCAAATTATACGCCAATAACTTACACACTGGCAGTTTCTTCAAATCCGTCAGCTGGCGGTATAACAACCGGAGGTGGAACATTTAATTCAGGTGCTTCAGTTGCTGTACATGCAGTTGCAAATGACGGATATATTTTCACAAACTGGACAGAGATCGGAACTACCCTATCAATAACAACTACCGATTATACATTTACTCTTAGTGGAAACAGAACATTAGTAGCGAACTATACAGCACGCTATACTGTGACGGCATCAACAAATCCGTCAACATTATCGAATCAACCAACCGGTGGCGGAACATTTAATTCAGGTGCTTCAGTTACTGTAACCGCAGCAGCAAACTCTGGGTATAATTTCACGAACTGGACCGAAGGAGTGAACGGAGTATCTGACATATCAAGTTATCAGTTTAACATTGCCGGACCCAGAATATTAGTGGCAAATTACACGGCAATATCTCCAGCAGGTCCGTTAGCAATTGATCTTGGTTGCGCTGCACCGTTTGTAATACTTGCCGGCTCGACCATTAGCAACACAGGTCCTTCAATAATTACTGGAGATGTTGGATTGAGTCCTGGATCAGCATTGATTGGTTTCCCTCCAGCCACAATTATTGATGGAACGGCTCAAATTACAACTCCAATTGCCGACGCTGCAAAACTCTGCTTAACTGCAGCCTTTATTGATGGTCAAGGTAGATCATTAAATGCTATTTCATTGCCCGGACAGCTCGGTGGTCTTACCCTTGCCCCTGGTCTGTATTCTAACTCATCAACGAGTGGAATATCAGGAACGGGATCGAATGGAATTTTAACCCTGGATGCGCAAGGTAACGCAGATGCAGTCTGGATATTCCAAATGGGATCTACACTGACTACAGATCCTGCTACCAGTATTGTATTGGCAGGTAACGCACAAGCGAAAAACATCTTTTGGATTGTTGGCTCTTCAGCAACACTTGGAACAACCTCTATTTTCAAAGGAAATATTCTGGCTGATCAATCAATAACGCTCAAGACCGGTGCTGTACTTGAAGGAAGAGCATTGACAAGAATTGCTGCGGTTACGTTAGATGACAATGCTGTTACAAAGCCTCAATAAATTAAAGTTTATCCCCCCTCGCGGGGGGATTTACCCGCTAAAAACAATAAATTAATATATGAAATATGAAAACAATAAATTATAAAGAGGAAACACGCTTGGCGCGATTATCTTATAACCTCGTCTTTAAAAGTCTTTTTGTAGTTGCTTCAATTTTAGCATGCATTCAGGCTCCACTTCAGGCACAAGACACAAAGTACACCAAACCATCCTGGTATTTTGGAGTAGCAGGCGGAGCAAATGTAAATTTCTACCGCGGTACAACACAGATGTTAAATTCATCGCTGACTGTTCCTTCCGCTTTCTACAATGTCAATGACAAACTTATCGGCCATGGTGTTGGACTTTACGTCGCACCTCTTATTGAGTTTCATCGTCCAGACACAAGATTGGGCGTGATGCTACAATTCGGTTATGATAGCCGTAAAGGTAAATTCGATCAAGTCATGTCACCATGTAATTGCCCCGAAGACCTTAAGACTGATCTAAGCTATTTTACAGTGGAGCCAAGTTTACGCTTTGCCCCTTTCAAATCTGATTTCTATCTGTATGCCGGACCACGTTTTGCATTCAATACAGCAAAATCGTTCACCTACCAGCAAGGAATCAATCCTGCTAATCCTACACAGGTTGCAGATCCTGAAGTAAAAGGTGACTTCAGTGAAGTGCAAAACAATCTGATCTCCATGCAAATCGGTGCCGGATATGATATCCCAATTTCGTCACAAAACAAACGCACACAATTTGTGCTCTCTCCGTTTGTCTCATTTCATCCCTATTTCGGACAGGATCCACGAACAGTTGAATCATGGAATCTGACAACTGTAAGAGCTGGTATTGCCCTCAAGCTAGGGAGCGGACATAGGATTGAAACTCCTGTAGTTGTGGTTCCAATACCGGAAGCAAAACCGGAACCTAAACCGGAACCTAAACCGGAGCCAAGACCGGTAGCTGCGCCAGTAATTATTAAACCTGCTGTTATTGGTAATGTTTACAAAGTGTACTTTGCATTTGACAAATGGAATCTTAACAACCAGGCTACTATGGATCTTGATCATTTAGCCAGGGATATGAATGAAAACCCAACTGTTGAGGTTGAAATTAAATCGCATACTGACTCAAGAGGTCCTGCAAGTTACAACATGAAACTTTCTGAAAAACGTGGTAAATCAGTTATTGATTACCTGACAGGCAAAGGAATCAGCGCTTCAAGGGTTAACGCTCAGGCATTCGGTGAAACACGATTAGTTAACAAGTGCTCTGACGGTGTTAAATGTACTGAAGCTGAACATGCACTCAACCGTAGAACTGAAGCTATCATTATAGAATAGTAAGTTAGACAACTACCTGATTGAAGGTGAAGTTGATATAAAATTGAAAAGAGGTTGCCGAATGGCAACCTCTTTTTTTTAGTATACGGATTTGATGATAATAAAAACTTAGCTCCGTTTGAATGTGTGAATGATGTAACTCTTGATAGGAATTTTGTAACCAATTTAGGCGATTGGATGGTCATCTTTACAAAGTGAAAATTTTCACGATAATAACTACATATCATGAATAAGATAGAAGCAAAAGGAAACTGGAACGAACAAAAGGGCAAACTAAAACAGAAATTTGCCGTTCTCACGGACAATGATTTGATGTTTGAGGAAGGGAAAAAAGAAGAGATGATTGGAAAACTTCAAGTTACCCTTGGTAAAACCAAAGAAGAATTGCACAAAATCATCGGAGCATTTTAATTGTTTGCTTGGTTTGAAAAGACATCGTTTATGGTATTCCATGAAGGATGTCTTTTTAGATTGGTTTTATAATTCATTGGATCAAACGCGGCACCATGAAAAGAATTATCAAAGGCACCAAGCTGGTTCCTCACCTTCGCAAAGTAAAGGCAATCAGCATAAAGATCAGTGAAAAAACCATTGCCAAAACGGAAGAGGCAAGCAATTTTTTAACTGATTTTGCTGATGTTTTGTTGTTTATATCCCGCACGGTCAAAGAGACATTTTCCCGCAATTTTGAATTCAAAGAATTTTTGCACCAATGTTATCAAATCGGAAATAAGACATTACCCTTAGTCTCCATAACCGGAATCATCATGGGTTTGGTATTGACCATTCAGGCGCGTCCTTCTCTTGCTAAATTCGGAGCAGACGCGATGCTTCCCGGAATGGTAGCTGTATCACTTATCCGTGAAATGGGACCGGTGATTACGGCATTGATTTGTGCAGGTAAAATTGGTTCTGGCATGGGGGCCGAATTGGGCTCTATGAAAGTGACCGAACAAATTGAAGCAATGGAAGTATC
>Ga0209125_1001377_pt1 | contig 23140 bp, 20 predicted proteins | sample BarGraIncub1131A_FD_184503 | JGI IMG/M metagenome (GOLD analysis project Ga0209125, IMG submission 184503) | Arctic peat soil microbial communities from Barrow, Alaska - Barrow Graham LP Incubations 11-31A (SPAdes) (version 2) | ecosystem: Environmental > Terrestrial > Soil > Wetlands > Peat... | reverse complement strand
ACAACATAGTTTATAAAAAATCATGCTGATAGAAGTAGTCAAATCGAAAATTCATCGTGTTCGGGTGACGGAAGCCAACCTGAACTACATCGGTAGCATCACCATTGACGAAGACCTGATGGATGCGGCGAACATCATACCAAATGAACGCGTTTACATCGTCAATAACAATAACGGTGAACGTTTTGATACGTATGTCATTCGCGGCGAACGCGGCTCGGGAACCATTTGCCTGAACGGCGCGGCTGCCAGGCTGGTTCAGCCGGACGACCTGGTCATTATCATGGCCTACGCTCAAATGGATGCCCAGGAAGCCAAAACCTTCAAACCCGCTATTGTTTTCCCAGATTCCAGAACCAACAAAATCGTTTGATTCCATACCCGTACCGGAGAACCCCTTTTCGGAATACGCGGGCGTTTTCCCTATTGCAAATGATGCATTTCTTTCATCCCCGCTTTTTTCATACCGTCCTGCTGGTGGGACTATTTCTTAATGTACAACGTTCAGTCTCCCAAGCATTTGTCCGTCAAAAGACGCCAACCGCCTACATCGAAACAGATCGGGTCGCACCGGACGCCTTTGACTTGCCCATGCATATCAGACCTGAACTGGCCGGAGGTTTTGCTGAACTGAGGGTCAACCACCTGCATTCCGGCGTGGATTTCAAGACTCAAAAACGGGTTGGGATTCCGATATACGCACCTGCGGACGGCTGGGTTTCCCGCATCCGAATCAGCAGTTTCGGCTTTGGCTATGCACTCTATCTGGGACATGACAATGGTTTCACCACGGTTTACGGACACCTGCAGGGGTATGCGGAACCCATCGCTTCCATCGCCTCAATCCTGCAATACAAACGGGAGAGCTTTGAACTCGACACCATGCTTCCTGTCCGAAGAATTCCTGTCCATAAAGGTCAGCTGATCGCCTATAGCGGTAATTCCGGCCTTTCAGCAGCTCCGCACCTGCATTTTGAAATACGGGATACCCGCACGGAAGAAACGGTGGATCCCTTGCTTTGGTATAGCGACCGAATAAACGATAACCTGCCGCCAAAACCCTGGAAATTAGCCTTGTATGCCATCGATGGCGAAGGAGTGCTTAGTTCCGGAAATTCGAAAGCCATCGTCCCGGTTTTCAAAAATAAAAAGGGGGACTGGACTGTAGGCGCTCTTCCTACTGCCTGGGGAAAGGTCGGACTGGGGCTGAATGCATACGACTACATGGATAACAACACCAATCAGTACGGCGTTTGCAGCATTCGCCTCTTCCTGGACGAAGAACTGATTTTTCAGCAAGACCTTTCCCGTTTCAACTTTGAACAGGTGAGGTATGCAAATTCCTTGATAGATTACGAAACGATGCTGCTCAACCATACTTGGATTATGAAATCCTTCGTAGATCCCGGTAATCGGCTGAACGTTTATCCAACGCTGAAAGATTGGGGATACATTACCCTAAACGAGCAAAAAAAGTACTCATTCCGGTACGAACTGATGGACAGAGCCGGAAACTCGACCGTCTTCCGCTTTACGGTGCAGGGTCAGAAACGAACGGTTCCGAGAAAGGTGTTCACCGGCAAAAAGCTAATATTTTGGGTTCCCAACTACATCAGCACCAACAATTTCAAACTGGATATCCCTGCAGGAACCCTATACAGAACGCTGGATTTCCAGTACAGGCAACTGCCAGATACCGGTTATTCAGACGTGTTCAAGGTCCACAACCCATACACACCGCTGCACCAACCCATTCAGGCACGTTTCCGCATTCATAAGGACATTCAGACCGATAAAAGACATTATTACCTAGCCAAAGTCGCTCAAAACGGACTGACCAGCTATGTGGCAAGCAACTACGACAATGGCTGGATGGAAGCTGACTTAAAGGATTTCGGAACCTACAAAGTATTGTCGGACACCATCCTGCCTAAAATATCTGTGCCAAATCTTGAAAGTATCGCAAAAAATGGCGTAATTCGCATCCGTATTGCGGACAACGCTTCAGGGATAAAATTCTGGCGTGGAAGCATTGACGGGAAATGGGCCCTGTTTACGTTGGATGGCAAATCCGGTTGGCTGAGCTACGTGCTGGATTCGACCAGAGTTGCTTCAAGCGGTGAACACGAACTCAGGTTGTCTGTCAAAGATGCCTGCGGAAATGAAAACCATTTCTCATCCACGTTTTCCTGGTGATTGTACCAATTAAATTTCAATGAATAGTGTACTCGTGAAAAAAATACTTTTACTGACCGCTTTCTTTACTTTTTATCTGATTCAGGAGGGCCAAAGCTGCACCAACTTCATTGTCGGAAGAAAAGCGTCCGTCGATGGCTCCGTGTTGGTCTCCTATGTCGCCGACTCACATAACCTGTATGGAGAATTATACCACTGGCCTGCCACCGACTGGCCCGATGGCAGCATGCTGGAAATCTACGAATGGGATACCGGCAGGCCGTTGGGTCGCATTCCGCAGGCACGTCATACGTGTCAGGTAAACGGCAATATGAACGAATATCAGGTCACCATCGGAGAAACCACGTTTGGCGGACGGGAAGAATTGGTCGACACCACCGCCATCATGGATTATGGCAGCCTCATCTACATTGCCCTTCAACGTTCCAAAACCGCCAGGGGAGCCATCCGCCTGATGACGGAACTGGTAGACCGGTACGGGTATTACAGTGAAGGCGAATCTTTTACGGTGGCCGATCCGAACGAGGCATGGGTTTTTGAAATGATCGGGAAAGGCCCCGACTACAAAGGTGCCGTCTGGGTGGCTGTCCGCATTCCGGACGATTGCATTTCGGCTCATGCCAACCAGGCGCGGATCCGTCAGTTCCCCCTGGACAATCCTGAAAATTGCATCTATTCACCCGATGTGATTTCGTTTGCCCGCCAACAGGGATATTACAACGGAACCAATAAGGATTTCAGTTTTGCCGACACCTACGCGCCATTGACTTTCAGCGCCTTGCGCGCCTGCGAAACCCGTGTTTGGAGTTTCTTCCGGAAGTTCAAGAGCAATATGGATACCTACCTGCCTTATCTGCAAGGTAAGATTTTGAATCCTATACCACTGTATATCAAGCCTGAACGCAAGATTTCTGCTCAAATGTTGAAGAACGCCATGCGGGACCATTTCGAAGGCACTCCATACGATTTGACCAAAGACATCGGCGCAGGTCCCTTCCATTCGCCCTACCGGTGGCGTCCGATGGAATGGGTCATCGACTCCCTCACCTACGTCAATGAACGGTCAGTGGCCACCCAACAGACAGGATTCAGCTTTGTGGCACAGATGCGCGACTGGCTGCCTAATCCCATTGGAGGCATTCTCTGGTTTGGCGTGGACGATACGAATACCAGCGTCTATGTGCCCATTTATTGTGGCAGCAACAAGGTACCCGAATGCTTCCGCGTCGGTAACGGAGACATGATCAATTTCTCCTGGACTTCAGCCTTCTGGATCTACAATTGGGTTTCCAACCAGGGTTACACGAAGTACAATTTCATGATTAAGGACATCCGTCCCGTCCAGGACAGCCTGGAAAACAAGTTCAACCGGGAAGTACTTCAGATTGACCTGAAAGCCTCTGCCATGTATGCCAAGGACACCGCCGGTGCGATGAGCGTCATTACCGATTATTCCAACGCTATGGCTCAGCAAAGCACCGAACGCTGGAAAAAGTTGGGAGAATACCTGATGGTGAAGTACATGGACGGCAACGTCAAGAAGGAAAAGAACAATGCGTTCCAACGCAACGTGTACGGACACCCCGAAACCCCCAATTTCCCAGGTTACGACGAGAAGTACTATCGGAACATCATCAAGGAAACGGGTGACAAATTTCGCGAAACCAAAACCATTTACGACCAAAATTAAACCCAAGCATAATTAACGATGGACGAACAACTCATACTGACCGTGACTGCCCGTGCGCAGGCATGGCTGGCTCCTTCCTTCGACGCTGAGACCAGAGCTGCTGTCCAGGTGCTGCTCGACAACGAAGACAAGACGGAGCTGATCGAATGCTTCTACAGGGACTTAGAATTCGGCACCGGCGGACTTCGCGGCATCATGGGTACAGGCACCAACCGGATGAACATCTACACGGTGGGGGCTGCCACGCAGGGGCTTAGCAACTACCTGAACAAATGTTTTACCACTATTCCTCAGATTTCTGTTGCCATCGGGTATGACTGCCGGAACAACAGCCGGAAATTCGCTGAGATTTCGGCCGATATTTTTTCCGCCAACGGCATCAAGGTTTATATCTTTGAAGACCTCCGCCCCACCCCTGAAATGTCTTTCGCCATTCGTAAGCTGGGTTGCCAGAGCGGCATCATCCTGACCGCTTCGCACAACCCCAAGGAATACAACGGTTACAAAGCATACTGGGACGATGGTTCGCAAATTATCGAACCGCACGACACCAACATCATCGACGAAGTGAACCTAGTAAAACCTACCGACATCAAGTTCGAGGGTAACAAAGCGCTGATTGAAGTCATCGGAAAGGAAATCGATGAAGCCTTTATTCAGGCCATTCAGGGCATTTCACTGTCGCCCGAAGCCATTGCCCGCCACAACGACTTGAAAATTGTCTATACACCCATTCACGGCACCGGGGTGACCCTCATTCCTGCCTGCCTGAAAGCCTTCGGTTTCACCAACCTGATTACGGTACCCGAGCAGAATGTGGTCAGCGGCGACTTCCCCACGGTGGTTTCTCCCAATCCGGAAGAACCGGCTGCGCTTTCCATGGCCATTGAAAAGGCAAAAGAAACCGATGCCGACATTGTGATGGCCTCCGATCCGGATGCCGACCGCATGGGCATCGCGGTCAAGAACGACGCAGGCGAATGGATTCTGGTGAACGGAAATCAGACGGCATTACTTTTCATCTATTACCTGATTACTCGCTGGAAAGAAAAGGGCCTACTGAAAGGAAATGAGTATATTGTCAAGACCATTGTAACGACTGAACTCATCAAAACCATAGCCGATAAAAACGCCGTGGAATGCTACGACTGCTTCACAGGTTTCAAATGGATAGCTGCTGTCATCCGTGATTTGGAAGGTCAAAAAACGTACATCGGCGGTGGAGAAGAAAGCTACGGTTTCCTGCCTGAAACCTTTGCACGTGACAAGGACGCCGTTTCCTCCTGTGCTTTGATGGCTGAAATCGCTGCCTGGGCCAAGGATCAGAGCAAATCGCTCTACCAACTCCTGCTTGACATCTACGTGGAATACGGCTACTCCCGCGAGAAAGGCGTTTCTGTCGTAAAGAAGGGCAAATCGGGCGCGGACGAAATCCAGCTTATGATGCGCGACTTCCGTGCCAACCCACCTAAGGAAATCGCCGGTTCTCCTGTGATCCTGATCAAAGACTTCGATTCATCGGATGCCTTGGAGCCTGTTACCGGAAAAGCCTATAAGCTCGAAATGCCAGCCACGTCCAACGTACTGCAATATTTCTCTATAGACGGCAGCAAAGTTTCCATTCGTCCATCGGGAACGGAACCCAAAATCAAGTTCTACATCGAGGTGCGCGGCGAAATGGCTTTCCGCTCGGATTACGATGCTGCTGTGGCTGCTTCTGACGTGAAAATCAAAGCGGTGATGGCATCTTTAGGACTTTAAGTGGCCCAAAAAGGGAGGACTTTACTGTTTACACGCCAATCCTTCGTGGGCAAGGTGTCGAAAAACCTACTTTTTGGCTTTCAGTAGGACTTTGTAAACGGTGTTTGCCAAAATCCTGGCTCCTGCCTCATTGGGATGGATCTTATCCGGAAATAGTGCGGGCATACCGGCTGTTGCCTTGTGCAAATCGATGATTCTTAGCTCCTTTTCCTTTGCGACCGCTTTTACGTACGGCATGACACCGTGTACGATGATGCTGTCGTTAATGCCCCAGATGACAGAATAGGCCGTGGCCGGATAACAAAGAAAAATGGTTGGTTTGGAAGGCAATGCCCGAAAACTGTCGACCATGGCGGTCAGGTCTTGTTTGAATTCGGACTGAAATTTCCAGTTGTGAGGCTTTGTGTCGTTGGTACCGAGTTTGATGACGACCATGTTCGGTTGAAATGCCAATGCTTCCTGAAACATCTTTTCTTTCATGTAGGGCCAATCGCCTTTGTTCAATAGGGTACGGCCGCCTAAACCACAATTCTTCACCAAATACCCACTGCCCAATAATTGGCCGAGCACAGCCGGATAACTGTCGGTATTGCGGTTCTTGAGGGTGGAACCGTAGGTGATGCTGTTGCCGATGCAGGCGACACGAATGGTGTCTGCTGCCTGAAGGCTGATGGCGGCGAGCAAAAACAGACTAAGTAGAAATGATTTTGTCATGGTGCTTACAATTTCCTACAAAGATAGAAAAACCTGCCCAAATTAATAGACAGGTTTTTTTACGAGATGCTGTCAATGAACTTCAAATAGGGAGTCAAAGACAAGGCACTGATTGTGAAGCCGTACCGGAGCATACTTCAAGGTACGTGAGGATCGACAAGTAATAAGTAACGCAGTATTCACTTTGTGACCGTTTTCAACGTTCGGCATAGTCTAAGTAAACTTAGCCTCTGCACTCACTAATGAAAACGTTGTGCTTCCTATTTAGACCTCTGGATGGAGCTCGAGAGGTATTCTGTAACGCCTTCCTGAGTGGGCTTGAGGGCCCTATCCCCCTTTCTCCAGTTGGCCGGGCAAACTTCGCCGAATTCTTCCGTGAATTGCAGAGCATCCAACACACGGATCACTTCGTCCACGTTACGACCCAGCGGCATATTGTTTACCACCTGGTGTTGTACAATACCAGCCTTGTCGATCAGGAACAATCCGCGGTAAGCCTTCGGTTCACCAACGAAGGACTCGTTTCCATCTTCATCCCAAACTTCTTCACCAGCCAGGACATCGTAGTTTTTGGAAATCTGAAGGCTTTGGTCGGCAACCAAGGGATATTTGACACCTTCGATCCCACCTTGCTTCTGCGGCGTATTCAGCCATTTCCAATGAGCGAATTCAGAGTCAGTGGAAACGCCGACAACGACCGTGTTTTTGGAGGCGAATTCATCCGCTTTATCCTGAAACGCAATCAGTTCGGTAGGGCAAACAAAGGTAAAATCGGCGGGGTAGAAAAAGAAAACGACGTATTTCCCTTTGAATTGATCGAGGGAGAAGTTTCCGATGATTTCACTTCCGTTGATAACGGCTTTGGCATTGAACAAGGGGGCGGATTTTCCAACTAATACTGACATGATTTCTAATTTTTTTGGGTTACTATTTGATTTGACTTTTATCGTTGAACAAAAGTAATCATCTATTTACTCTATTGAATTGAATTTTGGATTGAATTTATCTATACAATGATAGAGACCTGCAAAACACCCCTTTCTTCCGTCAATAACAATCCGGACATAAGAAGCGTACTTCTTCCAGCACTTTTTGCTGTCGGTTTATATCCAGACCAACTTGAATCAGTGCATCCGGATTTTCGAGCAACTGAGTGCAAATAACCACACCTCTTTCCATCAACTGCTGCTTTTCCGCATTCAGCAGTTTGGTCAGCACCGTAATGGGGAAAATATGCTCCTCGTCGATGATTTCCTTCAAGCCCTTTCCGACAGGATAATCCCAGCTCAGCATCTGTAAACCAGTGCATTCCCCAAAGGATATGGCATCGGTGGTGAAACGGGTATTCGTAACCACGCAGCCGTGAAACGTGTATCCGGCATATTGCGGCAAGTCTTTGCGATAGCTGATAAGATCGTCCACTCTGGAACGAATGTACATCGGGACGTGCACATTGCCGTTCTTACCGGTGCTTTGGTAGTATTTGCATTCGATGAAATGCTGATTCATATCCTTAGTCGCGATCACGTCGACTTCGTGTGTGACACAATGACCCTGCAGTACCTGTCCTACCTCCACATGAAAGCCTTGCAGTTTAAACACTTGACCCACAAAAAATTCGAAGGGGTAGCCGGTTGGGCCCATTTCCATCATGGCGTTCTTCAGTTTGTACCTGGCGGCTAAGCCCAGTTGTTTCTTTCGAAGCAGTGCAAAAGCCCTGTCGTAGATTTTTTTACTGGTGATGCCGTCGTACATCCACGATTCTACATCGGTGATGACGGATTGAATGGTTTCAGCGTCCGCGCCCGAACGATGAAGTGAGGAAGATAATTTATTCCGTGAGAAAGGTTCCATATCGCCGGAGACCTTTCGGATCATGTTTTTTTTTAACATTGGATCATAAATTTGCGCCGAATCGGTTCACAAATATAACAAATCTGAACAGCAATTTAGAGCCGTAAGGTGAGATTAACAATCCTAAATATTTTATTTATAAACGCTTTATCTATCTTTGGACACCAATCAATCTTCGCATGATTCTTCTAAAGCCCCTTTATATTGTCCTCGGAACCATTTCTCTACTGCTAGGGATCATCGGTATCATTGTGCCGGGATTGCCGGCCACACCGTTCATGCTGCTTACGGCATGGCTTTACCTGCGCGGCTCCGATAGGCTTTACAACCGGCTGCTGAAGCACAAATACCTGGGGAAATACATTGATGATTTTCGTTCAGGCAAAGGCATGACGATGTGGTTCAAACTGGGTTCACTCGTTCTCATGGTCATCATGGTGACTGTCTCCTGTAAATTTTTTATCGAAGCCTACTGGCTCAAACTCTTTGTGATAGGTGCGGCCCTACTCGGTGCAGTGGTGATGATGCTGGTCATTCCCACCCAAAAGACAAATTAAAATTGTGTCGTATACTTCTGGACGCAGTCAACAATCGGAACATTTCATTGTCTTTTTGGGAAAGGGTTACGGTAGTGTCAATCCGAACAATTACCCGGATAAAGCCTATCAGGTCAACATTGAATCAGCAGGATGGCGATATGGTTATGTGGCACTAAAAAAGGACGGCACGCGTGTTTACGGAAAACTATACTCGGCCAAAAGCGGTAAAGCAACCTTTAAAACACCCGCTGATTGCAGCGACCTTTGGTTTGTCGTACTCGGTGCTCCTACCAACTATTGGATGCATGCCTGGGACGATAAAACGGATAACGATGAACAATGGCCCTATAAAGTCAAATTCAACGGAACAAATATTTTCGGCGCCATCGATTTCAAGGCCAGCGACAAGCCGCAAGGCATCGTTTGAGTGAAAGCGAAATATTCTAACAATCCAATAATTGATTTCTGTTAAGAATGCGGAAGTTTTTGCTTTTGGTCTGAATGAGCTTTTCATCCTCCAATTGTTTGATACAGCGGGCCAGTGCTGGCCGGGTCACTCCGAAGATATCGGCCAGTTGTTGCTGGGTGTGGGGTATGGTGAATTCAGCCAGCGGGGTTTGGTCGTTTGCACGTCGTTGGGAGATTTCCAGCAGGTAGCGGGCCAGTTTACTTTTGATGGTGCCGAAGCGTTGCATACGAAGTTTCTCGGACAAGAACCGGCTGCGGTCGGCCATACTGTTGAGGTAATTGGTCAGCAGTCGGGCATCCTGTTGCATTATGGCTGTAAAAGAATTGCGATGAATGGCCGTAATTTCGGTCGGAGCAGCAGCGATAATGGATACTGGAAGCCTGTTTTCGGAGGTATACAAAAAGGCAGGCGCGATGGCTCGTGGAGCCTGTATTTCTTCAATCAAGGTGCTTCGACCTAGGGCATCGGTCATTTCACCTCGTACAAATCCCTCTGAAACGATGAGCAGATGTTCGTATAAACTGGCTTGCAAAGCAATAAGCTCGCCGGTACGATAGGTTTTCACAGTAAAGTGGTCTGCCAGCAAATTGGAGATTTCATCCGGAGACAAGCCACGGAACAAGGGGCATTGAAAAAGTTTGGACATTTTTCTAATAAATGTTTTTTTTCAAAGATAGGCATTTTGTAACATTAGTTACAAAATAAGCTCGATTTGCTAGTGTACTTTTGCCGTATTCTAAAAAAAAGAACTATGAAACGGACCATCATTAAAATCGACGAAAACCTATGCAACGGCTGCGGCAATTGCGTCACCGGCTGCCACGAGGGCGCCCTTCAACTCATTGGCGGTAAGGCCGTCATGGTGAGCGAACTCTATTGCGACGGGCTCGGTGCCTGCATCGGTGAATGCCCTGTGAATGCCATCGTCCTGGAAGAACGGGAGGCTGAACCCTACAGTGAATCGGCAGTGATGGAACGCATTTCAGGCAAAGGCGAGGCCGTGATCCTGGCGCATTTGAAGCATCTGAAAGATCACGGTGAAAAAAAACTGGTCCAGGAAGGTGTGGCCTGGCTGAAAGCGCACAACCTTGATTTTGATGTAGCATTGTTGCACAAGCAGGAAACATTAGCCTGTGGCTGTTCCGGTTCGCACGAAAAGACCTGGAGTGAACCCGCCACAGCAGTGGGAGCCAACCTGCCGAAAGCTCCGATTTACGAAGCTTGCCAGGTTCCGGGTGGTGTAGCCCCAAAGGGTTCAATGCAGGGTCTCCGCCCGACATTTACCGCTGGACCTGTCCCTGTTTCTGTGACGGAGCAACCCTCCGAGCTGCGCCAGTTCCCCGTCCAATTGCATTTATTGAATCCACAAGCACCCTATTTTGAGGGAGCAAACGTCTTGCTGGCCGCCGATTGCACGGCTTTCGCCGTTGGCAACTTTCACAGCAAGTTCCTGAAAGGCAAGAAACTGGCCATCGCTTGTCCCAAACTGGACAACAACATCGAGCACTACCTGGAAAAACTGGAATCCATGATCGACGATGCCCAGATTGACGAGCTTACTGTCATGATCATGGAAGTGCCTTGTTGCAGTGGTTTGGTCGGTATCGCCAAAACGGCTCGGGACAAAGCGAAGCGACATGTGCCCATCAAGGTCATCGTGGTTTCGGTGCAGGGAGAGGTTAAAAAAGAGGAATGGTTGTAATGCTGGTCATCCGGGCGTCGAATTATTATTATTATCGCCACTATGATGGCAGTTATATCGCATAACTACCACTATAGTGACGATAATGTTTTTTGCTTTGGACTTCGCACACTGCAATTGAGCACCCGGAATTCAAGGAAGCAAGCTTTAAAACAGCAAGCCAATGGTAAATAATAGCCCGAAAATCAACAGATTGCGGGCTGTTTCTCCCAAAAGCGCATTCAAGGCCTTACCCTCCCGGATGCGGCACATTTTTCGCCAGGTCAGGTAATGAGGAATCAGGTAAAGAAAGGGTAAAACTGCTGCCCAAACGGCTTCCTTCAAAAAGAACAAACCCAACAGTACCACTAGTATACCGTTCAGCAGGTAAAAATAGCGGCCAAAGGTTTCGCCGAAGAGGACGATGGTGGTGCGCTTTCGACAGGCTTTGTCGTTTTCACGGTCACGGTAATTATTGATTACCAGGATGTTGACAGCAGGTAAACCGACCATGGCGCCTGCTAAAAAAACGAGGGGTTCAAAAGTAAGCGTTTGTACGTAAAAAGAAAAGACCACCGCAACGAATCCGAAGAAGGTCAGGACAAACAGGTCGCCCAAACCGTTGTAGGCTAAGGGCCAAGGGCCGGCGGTATAGGCCAGCAAGGCCAATACGCAGCAAATACCGACCAGGATCATTTCCCAACCACCGAAATAAACAAGTCCAAGGCCGAACAGACAGGCCAGCGAAATCACCACCATCGTACCAATCAGCATGCGTTTGGGTGCAATCCAACCGGAAGCAACAGCGCGGGCGGGGCCCAAACGGTGTTCGTTGTCGGTTTTCTTGACGTAATCAAAGTAATCGTTGCTGAAATTCGAGGCGATTTGGGCCAACAAAGCGAACAGCAGGCAAAGCAAGGCCGGAAGCCATTGAAAACGGCCGAAATGCACAGCCAGTCCGGAGGCAACCAGCACTGGAACCGAACCGGCAGCCAAGGTTTTAGGACGAGCGGCGAGCAACCAGGCTTTGACGGAATTTTGTTTGATCTCGGACATGGGATATTTTTCCGTAAAAGTACAGTCAAAAAATCAGATTAATGCTACTTTTGCTGAACAACTGTCTTAACATTCCAACAATGCAGGAAATTACATTAATTACCCCGACTTTTCTTTTCTCGGCCATTTCCTTACTGATGCTGGCCTATACGAACCGCTTCCTCTCGTACGCCCAATTGGTTCGAACGCTGAAGGACAGATACCTGGAGAATCCGGATGCGTTGACCGCCGCTCAGATAACCAACTTGCGGAAACGCTTGACGCTGACGCGCAACATGCAATGGTTGGGCGTGGGCAGTTTGCTGCTTTGCGTGGTGACCATGTTTGCCATTTACATTGGTTTTCAGACTATAGCTGCCTGGATTTTTGGTGCTGCACTGGTGTTTCTCATTTGTTCATTGGGCATTTCCGTCCGTGAAATTCAGATTTCCATCAGAGCTCTCGATATTTACCTGAGCGACATGGAAAAAATGGAGCAAGACAAATCCCTTAAAAGTACGCTGACCGATCTGTTCACGCATTCCTCCAAAAAGGAAGATACCACTGAAAAGCACCTTATACCATGACAGCCACTGATCTGCGCGAAGAAATGAAGCGCAAAAGAAATCCCGAGAAGGGCGGTTTTCTGCAACGTTTCTTCAAGACCGGACCCGGCCAATACGGTGAAGGTGATATTTTCTGGGGGCTATCGGTTCCTGAAACGCGCGTTTTGGCAACCAAATACCTAAAAATGCCGCTGGAGGAAATCGAGCTGCTTTTGATCGATCCGGTGCACGAAGTCCGCCTTGCTGCCGGCATCCTCTTGGTCAACCTCTATAAAAAGGGTTCGAAGGCTGAAAAACAAGCCTGTTATGAATTTTACATCGCCAATGCCACCCGCTTCAACAATTGGGATTTGGTGGATGTCACCTGCCACCACATCGTAGGCGGCTGGTTGTTGGACAAGGACCGCAAACCGCTGTATGATTTGGCGGTAAGCAGTAATTTGTGGGAACAACGTATTTCCATCGTTTCCACCTATGCACTACTAAAAAAAAATGATTTTGAGGATTGCATGAACATCTCCAAGATACTGCTTAATCACAAGCACGACCTCATCCAAAAAGCCGTCGGCTGGATGCTTCGCGAAATGGGCAAACGTAATTTTCTGGTCGAAACAGAATTCCTTTTGGAGAATGACCGATATAAAACCATGCCCCGCACCATGTTACGCTATGCCATCGAAAAACACCCTGAAAACCAGCGTCAAGCCTTCCTAAAAGGAGAAATGTAAGCTAAATGGTCCGGTTTACTTGCTTGACGCCTTTTACTGTCCGTATTTTCTTGATCAATCCGTTCAGCTGACGCGTATCACTCACATTGACAGTCAAATGCCCGTGAAACAAGCCGTCCGTGGAATCGATGCTGATGGAGCGAAGGCTCACACCCGGTTCCTTGGAAATCATGGACGTGATGTTGGTCACGATGCCGATGTCATCGTTTCCAACCACATGCAGCGTCGTCGGATAATTCGAGCCTTCCGCCTTGCCTGCCCATTTGGCCTTGACCACCCGGTAGCCGAAACGTTCCAGCATGCTTGGCGCATTTGGGCAGTCGGCCCGATGAATCTTGATGCCGCCTGCGGCTGAAACGAAACCGAACACCTCATCCCCGTAAATCGGGAAACAACATCTGGCTAGTTTGTAGTCGATTCCCTTGAGCTGCTGGTCTATGAGCAGCACATCTTCTTTGGTGTGCGAGGAAACCTCCGCCATTTCTACCACGAACGTATCGGCTGAACGCACCTCCGTTGGTTCGTTGATCGCTTTCTCAGCCTTTTCAAATTCCAGATACATTTCAATGACTTGGTTTACTTCCAGCTGTTCCGCACCAACGGCAGCAAAGAATTCAGTCACCGTCTTGAATTTCAGCTTCTTGATGACGCGCATCAGAAGGCCTTCATCGTACTCGATTTTGCGGTTCTTCATCCGCCGCTTCAGGTTTTCCTTGCCGAATTCGGCCTGCTTGAGCTCGGCTTCCTTCAGGGTCTGCTTGATTTTATTGCGCGCCTTGGAGGTGACCACATACTTGATCCAGTCCTGTTTGGGCGTCTGGTTGGAACCGGTCTGGATTTCCACCTGGTCGCCGCTTTTCAGTTCGTAGCGGATGGGCACGTTTTTGCCGTCCACTTTGGCGCCGACACATTTGTTGCCCAGATTGGTGTGGATACTGTAGGCAAAATCCAGCACCGTAGCGCCTTTGGGGAGTTTGAACAGTTCGCCCTTGGGCGTGAAAACGTATATTTCGTGTTCGTACAGGTTCATTTTGAAATCGTCCATCAACCCTGCAGAAGTGGTTTCAGCCGATTCAAGGATTTCGCGGATGCGGTTCAGCATTTCGTCCAGTCCGCTTTCACTCTTGATGCCTTTGTATTTCCAGTGAGCCGCCAGGCCGCGTTCGGCAATTTCATCCATGCGACGGGTGCGGATCTGGACTTCGACCCATTTGCCCTCCTGCCCCATCACCGTGATGTGCAGCGATTCGTAGCCGTTGCTCTTGGGAATGGAAATCCAGTCCTTGAGACGGGACGTGTTGGGCGTATGCATGTCGGTTACGATGGAATACGCCTGCCAGCAGGCCGACTTTTCCTGATCCTTGTCGCAATCGATGATCAGACGGATGGCAAACAGATCGTAGATGTTTTCAAACGGAATCTTTTGCTTTTTAAGCTTGCTCCAGATGGAACTGATCGATTTCGTCCGTCCTTTAATTTCAAATTTCAGCTCTGTTGTTTCACTGATGCGTTTTTTAATTGGCTCGACGAAATTCTTGATGTAGCCCTCACGGGAAGTCTTTGTTTCATCCAGCTTTCGGGCAATTTCCTGATAAACAACTGCTTGCGTATACTTCATGGAAAGGTCTTCCAATTCGGTCTTGATGGCGTAAAGCCCCATCCGGTGGGCCAGCGGTGCAAACAAATAGGAAGCTTCGCGGGCTATTTTTTGCTGCAGCTCGGGTGAATAATATTTCAGCACCCGCATCGTATTGAGCCGGTCGGCAATCATGATGAGAATAACACGGCCGTCCTGTGCAAAGGAAAGCAGGAGGTTCCTGAAGTTTTCCGTCTCGATCGCCGTGTTGCGATCGTAGAGTTCGTGGGCTTTAGTCAAACCCCGAAGAATGCCACCCACAGAAGGCCCGAAGATTTTTTCAGCCTCCTCCACGGTGAGAAATCCCGCCATGATGACGTCGTACAGCAAAGCGCTTATCACCGAAGAACGACGCAGACCCATTTCACTGGCTACCACATAAGCGGTATTCAGGTTACGAACCAAGGGATTGATCTGAGGCACCACCCGGTGAAAAACATCCGCTTCGGCGGCACGTTTCATGATATCCCTAAGTTCCTTCAGAAATCCAATGGTGGAATCATCCAAAACAAGACGGAGAAGTTTGCGGTACAACTTCAGCAAGCGAAGTCGTTCTTCATCAGAGAAATTCATGTCGGCAACAATTAGTAGCCTGCAAAAGTACGTTATTAAAGGAGAAAGATAGTGGATTTTATCTGAAATTTTTATCTTTGTCATGCAATCAACAACGTTACCTACATGATGTTTACTAAAGCAGATATAGCACAGTTTGAATCAAAAGACAGTACCTTGGAACAGGTTAACAGTCAATTGAATGATTTCAGGAACGGATTCCCGTTTCTGGAATTGGTCGGTTCTGCTTCCATCGAAAAAGGCATTCTCAAACTGGATAAATCTGCTGAAAATCAATATTTACAGGCCTGGGAAAACTACCTGAGCGAGGATCCTATCGTTCAAAAATTCATACCGGCTTCGGGGGCGGCCAGCCGCATGTTCAAAGACTTGTTCGAATTTCTGGAGAGCGAATTCGATACCCCTTCCAACGCTTTTATGATGAAGTTTTTCGCAGAAATCCATCGCTTTGCCTTTGCGAAAGAACTCGACGCGGTATGCCTCAAAAATACAGGCGATAGCATCGACGGCTTGATGGAAGCTACCAATTATAAAGCGGTGGTACAAAATCTGCTCCTGCCCGAAGGCTTGAATTACGGCTTCCTGCCCAAAGGTTTGGTGCGTTTCCATGCGTATGGCGACGAAAAACGCAAAGCCGTGGTAGAACATCTGGTGGAAGGAGCCTTGTATGCCAGGACCAAAACAAATCAAGTCCATGTCCATTTCACCGTTTCACCGGAGCACCGGGCCTTTTTTGAAGCCGAAGTGAAGGCTTCGGCACCAGCGGTTGAAAAGGGGTACGGCATTCAGCTCAACATCCGCTTTTCCGAACAGAAATCCAGCACCGACACCGTGGCGGCAGACAGTGAAAACAACCCCTTCCGCGAAAACGGTCAGATTTTGTTCCGCCCGGGTGGACACGGCGCGTTGATTGAAAACCTGAACGACCTGGACGGTGACGTGGTTTTCGTCAAAAACATCGACAACGTAGTGCCTGACCGTTTGAAAGACACCACCGTGCGTTACAAGAAAATCATTGCCGGCATACTGGTGACCCGCCAAAAAAAGGTGTTCGATGCCATCCGTCTACTGGAAAGCGGGCAATATGACAGGGAGCATTTGCTGGAAACCATTCATTTTGTCCAAAACGACCTGTTCACCCGTAATCCGGAAACCAAGAACCTGGAAGACAGCGAACTGGCTGTTTATCTGATCAAAAAACTCAACCGACCCATCCGCGTCTGCGGCATGGTGCGCAATGTGGGCGAACCCGGCGGTGGTCCGTTCTGGGCATACAATTCGGATGGTACCATTTCGCTGCAAATTCTGGAAAGCACTCAGATTGATTTGAGCGACCCGCTAAAAAAAGAAATGTTCGAACAAGGCACCCACTTCAATCCGGTGGATTTGGTTTGTACCCTCCGCAATCACCAAGGCGAGAAATTCAGACTGACGGATTTTGTGGATCCGAAAACGGCCTTCATTTCCTATAAATCCAAGGGCGGCAAGGAACTAAAAGCACTGGAACTACCTGGACTCTGGAATGGAGCGATGTCAGACTGGAATACTATTTTTGTGGAAGTACCCGTCATCACCTTCAATCCGGTGAAAACGGTCAACGACCTGCTTCGTCCCGAACACCAATAATGCGACCGGATGAAAACGTCAAACAAAATATTGTCCCTGATCCTTGTGCTGATAGTGCTGCTGGGTTTATCCTTGGTTTCCCTGTCTTCCACCGAGAATATGCAGCAGAAGGATTTGGTAAAACTCACCACCAGCCAATACGGCCAAGCCTTCGAGAACTTGTTGGAAAACAGTTCGGCCCGATACGAACAACAAGTGGACGAATATACGTACTGGGACGACATGTGCATTTTCATGAAGACCGGAGATCCGGCCTGGTCGGAAGAAAATCTGGCGACAATCATACGCAGTTATGAAGTGGATAACGTCTTGTTGATTGCTCCCGATAATACGACCGTCGTTTACTCCTATCCCAACGAACCAGCGCAAATTCCTGAATTGATGCAGGATGCCAAACAAATTCTGAACGATCTTTTCGCAAAAAGATTGCTGAATACCTATTTCTATAACAAGGAAAACGGTCGGGCCGGTGTGATGTACACCGGAACCATCCACCCCACTAACGATCAGCAACGGCTGACCAAGCCCCAAGGCTATTTTTTCATTTTCAAGTATTGGGACAGCAAATTCTTACAGAAATTGGGGCGGATATCAGGCTCCGAGCTCACCGTGGTGACTAATCGCCAGCCCATTTCGTTCAACGATGAATCGGTGACGTTCTATAAGGAATTGAAGGGTTATTCAGGCAAACCGCTGGCATACCTTAAAATTGTCCGACCTGCCCCCTATCTGAAACTAAACCGTGATTTTTCACAGAACGTTTTCCTGATTTATGCCATTTCCGCCGTTCTGTTGATACTGATTGTGTTTTTTAGCTTGTATTTTCTCCTAGGCAAACCCCTTCGTGATCTGGGCAGCATTCTGAAAGGGAACAAGGCTGTTTTACCCAGGCTGAAAACGTTAGGAGGTGAATATGTTCAAATAGCTGATATCATTGAACAGTCCTTCACTACCCACGAAGAACTGGAAAAAGCCAAGATTCGGGCGGAGGAATCGGATCGTCTGAAATCAGCCTTTCTGGCCAACATTTCACATGAAATCCGCACACCGATGAATGCCATCATGGGCTTCTCAAAAATTCTGCCCGATCAGTTCGACAACAAACAACAGCTGCAGGAATGTACCGAAATCATTGCGCAGCATTGTCAGGATTTGCTGGACATTGTGAACAGCATGATTGATATGTCCAGACTCAATACAGGCAACGTACTGATACAATCCAATACCTACTACCTGGATGTATTGTTCAAGGAATTGAACGATCAGTTCGAAACGATCAGAACACGTTCTGGAAAGGAAAACATTGAATTCAATATTCATTCTTTGACCAGCAAAAAACTGAATGTAATCGTTACGGATTTCAGCAAATTAAGGGAAATATTCGTACACCTGCTTTCCAATGCCTTCAAATTCACCAAAGAAGGGAAGATTGAAGCCGGTTGTTTCGAAGATGCTGACAAGGGAATTGTGTTCTTCGTGACAGACTCGGGTCAAGGCATACCAACCGATAAGCAAACGATGATTTTCGATTATTTCACTCGACTAAACAACGAACTAACTTACAATCAAAGCGGTACAGGCTTGGGCCTCGCCATCGTCAAAGGGTTGATCGACCTACTTGGAGGCGCCATTTGGCTGGAATCCCAACCCGGCAAAGGCAGCACCTTCTTTTTCACGGTACCCTATACACAGTCTCCCTCCGTTTCTTAATAATTATTCAAAGTAGACCAGCAATCCAAAAAAATGAGTCCGATTACACCTTTTTTCAATCCAATAGAGTGGGTAAGAGCCTACCGCTACAACAAGCAGAATGCCAAGTTTGACAAATCGTCGTATGACCTGGAATTATACTTGTATTCTAAGATGCTGAACAACAATATGTTGCATTGGGGTTATTTTGAGGATATTGATGTAAAACCCGATGAAATTTCCCTGAAACAGATCGGAGAAGCTCAGCACCGTTATGCCAACAACATCCTGGCTCAGGTTGCAGACAAACAGCATCCTGTCCTGGATGTGGGCTGTGGCATGGGCGGACTGGCTGAACTGATGCTCGATCTATCGATGGATGTTGAAGTGCTGACCCCAAACAAGAACCAGATTGCCTACATCAGTGGCAGGCATCCGGAACTGACCTGCCACCGGTGCAAGTTTGAGCATTTCGTGCCTGCCGAACGCTACGGTACCATCATCAATTCCGAATCGCTGCAGTACATCACGCTGGACGAAGCTTTCCGGAAGGTCGATGAATCCATCTTGCCCAATGGCCGTTGGATCATCACCGACTATTTCCGGACCAACGACAACGAGCTAAACCGAGGTTCCCATCGCTTGGATGATTTTAGGGAACACGTCAGCCGGCACGGTTGGAACATTCGGATCGAAAAGGACATGACCCCCAATGTCCTTCCCACCATCCGCTTTGTCAACCTGTATCTCGACCGTTTCCTGGAACCGATCAAGCATTACGGCTTTGAGAAATTGCGTTACAAGAAAGGGTGGCTGTTTTACCTGACCGGTCGGCTTCGTACCAAGATCGATTCCAAAATTGCCAAGGAAAGGGCTGCCGTCGATCCTGAAATCTTCGTGAACGACAAAAAGTACCTGTTTTTTGTGCTGGAAAAGAGCGCAGACTAATTTCCTTAGCTGAATCAATTCATACTTTTGTGGCGAAATTTTAAGGCTTGACCGGTTTCAGCCCCAGTTTCCTAGCCCGTTCCAGCATGAACGTCCGGGCAGCTTCGGCATCGTTGGGGATGACGCCGTCCAAAATGGCATCCTTGATGGCGTCCTTAATCAGTCCGACTTCCTTGCAAGGCGATAAACCAAAAATTTCCATAATTTCCTCGCCTGAAACCGGGGGTTGCATGTTGCGGATGCGGTCCTTTTCCTCCAGTTCGCGGAGTTTGCTGCGAACCAGTTGGAAATTGCCTAAAAAGCGTTTCACTTTTTCGGGATTTTTGGAAGTGATGTCGGCCTCGCACAGGGTCATCAGGTCCTCAATATCGTCCCCGGCATCGAAAAGCAGACGCCTCACGGCAGAATCCGTCACGATTTCTTCGCTCAGCACAATGGGGCGCATGTGCAGACCGACCAACTTCTTGACGTACTTCATCTTGTCGTTCATCGGGAATTTCAGGCGACGGAAGATTTCCGGGACTAATTTTTCTCCGATAAAATTGTGGTTGTGAAAGGTCCAGCCGGCTTTGCTGTCCCAGCGTTTAGTCACGGGCTTGCCCACATCGTGAAAAAGGGCTGACCAACGGAGCCAGATGTTGTCGCTGGTCAGGGCTACGCTGTCAAGCACTTGCAGTGTATGGCTGAAATTGTCCTTATGCCCTACTCCATCCTTGGTTTCAGCCCCTTTCAGGGCAGCGATTTCAGGCAGGATCAAGTCGAGCAGGCCACAGGCATCCAGCAACTTAAAGCCAATGGATGGTTTGCGGGAGGCCATCATTTTATGGAGTTCATCAACAATGCGTTCGCCCGAAATGATGGCAATGCGGTCCTTGTTGCGTTCCATGGCTTCGAAGGCTTCGGGGACGATGTCGAAATCGAGCTGGCAGGCGAAACGAATGGCCCGCATCATGCGTAAGGGGTCGTCGCTGAAGGTGGTGTCGGGATCGAGCGGGGTGCGAAGCAGCATGTCCCGCAAGTCCTCCATTCCGTAAAACGGATCGACCAACTCCCCAAAACGGTCCTTATTCAAGCAAATAGCCAGGGCGTTGATGGTGAAATCGCGGCGTTTCTGGTCGTCATCAAGGGTTCCGTCTTCCACCACAGGCTTTCTGGAGTCTAAGTGATAGGACTCCCGACGGGCTCCGACGAACTCGACTTCAACGCCGTCCTGTTTGAGTTGAGCGGTTCCGAAATTCTTGAAAACCGTGACCTGGACATTCTTTCCAAGTTTGCGCGCAACCAGCCTAGCCAGTGCAATACCACTGCCGACGGTCACTACGTCAATGTCTTTGGAAGGTCGTTTCAAAAATATATCACGAACGTAACCGCCGATCACATACGATTCGACCTGCAGTTCATCCGCGGCTTCGGAAATGATTCCGAAAATGCTGTCTTTTATATTTTCACTTAAATTCACAGTTTACCCTACTAAATAGGTTGTAAAAGTAACCATTTTTTTCATGGAATGCTGTACTTTTGCATGTTCTCAAGATTCTCTACATGATTGGACGTTTACTTTTTGCTTCCGTACAACTCAGCATAGTCGCCTTATTGTATTCCTGTTCTTCTGTCACTGAAGTTCGGCCTGACGATTACTTGATACGTGCCAGGGAACTGATTCACAAACAGCAATACCAACTGGCCAAAATCTATGTGGACAGCGTCCATATTCGGTTTCCCAAAGAGTACGCCAAAATTCGGGAAGGGCTGAGTGTGATACGCGAAATCAATTTTGCTGAACAGAACCGAACCCTGGCTTTCTGCGACAGCATGCTGGAAATCCGTCAGAACGAACTGCCGGCCGCTAAAAGCAACTTCACGTTCGAAAAAAACATGGAGTACGAAACCATGGGGCACTATGTGTACCGGTCACAGGTGCAGGAACAGAATCTGGGGCGTACTTTCTTGCAGACCAAGGTGGATGAGAAAGGCAACCTGGTGTTGACCAGCTATTATTGCGGAAGCCGTAAGATCAATCACGACAGGATTCACGTCTCTGCTCCGGACGGGACCTACGCCGAAACGCTCAATGTGCCTTACGATGGTGCCCTGAACTACCGCTACAACGACGGAAACACTCGGTATGAAAATGTTTGTTTCAGCCGAAAGAAGGAAAACGGGGTCATCAATTTTATCTTGTTGCAGGAGAAGCAGGGGGTCACGGTCACTTTATTAGGCGGTTCCCCGAAAGCGTATTTGCTCAGCAGGGGTGACAAACAAGCCATGCAGGCTGCTTCCAACCTTTCAGCCATCCTTTCGGACATTACGAAGCTGCTGGATGAAATGCGGTTGGCGCAGGCTAAATTGGATTACATTTACCGGAAGCAGAACAAGGGTTCTCAGAGTCAGGGGGATACTAGCAATTGAAATTTAATGATCCCTGCAATGGTTGTTGCAATGCCTTTGGCGTGCTTCGGCTGCGAGGGATAAGGTTTGGGATAATGTATTGACACCGTACTACCTGTTCAACGTAAACCTCAAACTGAATCCGAAGTCCGAAGACGTCACGGGATAGGATGAAACCAACGGAATGGTGGATTCCAGGTTGTAGAACAGCGTCATGTTCATGTTCCGCGAAATGGCATAATCGCCGAGCACTTCGACCACCATGGTCTTGTTGCCCGAAGAGGCCTGGGTATAATGGTCTTCAATCTTGCGGAGCAGGGAGAATTGGTTTTTGTAGGTGAGGTTTCCGGTCAGGCTCAGGTCGTTCTTGATTTTGGAATTGGCCAGGAAGCCCCAAGGATGGAAGTCGCTGATCTTGTAGTTGGTGCCGACAACCCATTGATCCTGGTCGGCTTCGATGACTTGGCCACCGGTGATGCTCAGAGTCATGGAGCGGGTCTTGCGCATTTCGGTCTTGAGTGTCCAGCCGTTTTTCAGGGTCGCCTGAACCCGGATGAGCGGATTGAAGGATTCCATCAGGGTAACGGAACCGACATCGTACATGGAAGACGGGGTCGGGTTTCCGCTCAGCACATCCTGTACATAACCCAAACCATCACCACCATCGATCCAGGAATTGAAGGAGGCAAAGGAGCCAACGTTGTAGGTGCAACTGTAGGCATGATTGAGCGTGACGTTCCGGAAGAATTTCTTGACGATTTCCAGGTTGGAAAGCCCATCGTACGAAACGGACCAGTTGGGCAACAGTGCTTTCAAGGCAGGGAATAGGCTGAGATCGGAATTGACGGCATTTTTACCGGTGTAGGCGGCCAGGAAGGCAGGAATTAGCACATCCGCCGAATTGGGTGCAAACGTCCCGTTGGCGGCATCGTAGGCGGTTCCACCCAGGCCTTTTTCGTTCAGGAAGCTCACGTCAGGATAGCTTTTACCGGTCAATTTGCGTTGCAGACGGGCCGTGATGATATCCCTGTTCTTCAGGAACCGGTC